>Ga0163162_10000181_pt1 | contig 58322 bp, 55 predicted proteins | sample S55metaG_FD_115310 | JGI IMG/M metagenome (GOLD analysis project Ga0163162, IMG submission 115310) | Switchgrass rhizosphere microbial communities from Kellogg Biological Station, Michigan, USA - S5-5 metaG | ecosystem: Host-associated > Plants > Roots > Rhizosphere > Soil | place: USA...
GCTGGGCCTTTCCGCAGAGCATCGTTCTGGCCGCATCCTGATCCGCATTTCGGACGACGGGCGCGGCATCAACCGCGAGCGCGTGTTGGCCAAGGCCATTGAAAAGGGCCTGATCACCCCCGAAACCATCCTCAGCCGCGAGGAGATCGACCTCCTGATCTTCGCCCCGGGCTTCTCCACCGCGCAGCAGGTTTCGAACATTTCTGGCCGCGGCGTGGGCATGGATGTGGTGCGCCAGAACGTGAAGGAACTGGGCGGCCGGATCACCATCGAATCCGAACCCGGGTCGGGCACCACCTTCACGCTCACCCTGCCGCTCACGCTCGCAATTTCCGACGGAATGGTCGTCAACGTCGGCGACCAGACACTGGTCGTACCGCTGGCCAATGTGGTGGAAAGCCTGCGCCCCGCGCCCGGCGAAGTGCAGGGCCTTGGCGCACAACGCGCGATGATCAACGTGCGCGGGCGGTTCATCCCGGTGCTGCCGCTGCACATCTCGGTCGGTGCCGATGAGGCGGTCAAGGATCCCGAGCAGGGCGTATTGATCGTGGTCGAAACCGAAGGGGCCGGCCGTGCCGCGCTGCTGGTCGATGCCATCGTAGATCAGCGCCAGGTCGTGATCAAAAGCCTCGACACTCATTTCCGCTCCGTCGAAGGCGTGGCCGGGGCGACCATCCTTGGCGATGGGCGCGTCGCGCTCATCGTCGATGTCGATGGGCTCGTGGCCCGCACCCTTTCGGGTCATGCGCTGGCCGAAGCCGCATGAGCGTGGCCTCCGCCTTCGAGGAATCGCTGCCGGGCGTCAGCCCCGGCGTGTACAGCGCCGCCGATTTCAAGGCGGTTAGCGAGATCGCGCATGCCGAAGCGGGCATTGTTCTGCCGCAGGGCAAGGCCATGCTGGTCTATTCGCGCCTGTCGCCGCTGGTGCGCGATTCGGGCTGCGCCACGTTCGGTGCCTATGTTCTCCGCATCCGCGAAAACGCGGCGGAACGGGCCAAGGCGATCTGCGCGCTGACCACCAACCACACGTTCTTCTATCGCGAATCGCATCACTTCAAACACTTCGAGGAAGAGGAGCGCCCCGCGCTAATCTCGCGGCTGGAACGCGGTGACAAAGTGCGGATCTGGTCTGCCGGCTGCTCCAGCGGCGAGGAAACCTGGTCGCTGATCATGACCCTGCTGGGTCCGGACCGGTCCGCCGGCCTCGCCATCGCCGGCCGCGATTTCCGCATGCTGGCCAGCGATATCGCCACGCACGCGCTGAACAAGGCGGTCGCCGCGCGCTATCGGACAGAAGACCTCAAGGCCGTGCCCGAACCGTTGCGCCGGGTGTGGACCACGCCCGACGGCGCCGATTCGGTGATCGCGCCAGAAGCGCAGGCGCTCGTGCGGTTCCGCAGCCTCAACCTTCTCGGTGACTGGCCGATGAAGCGGGGGTTCGACGTGATCTTCTGCCGCAACGTGATGATCTATTTCGACAATCCCACCAAAGAACGCCTCGTCGCGCGCTTTGCCGAACTGCTTGCCCCCGGCGGCACGCTTTACATCGGCCACAGCGAGCGGGTTACCGGCCCGGCGCTCGAACGGCTCGCTCCCATGGGACCAACCATCTACCGCCGGAGGGCCGCATGAGCATTCGCGTCGTGATCGTCGAGGATTCGCCCACCATGCGCGCAATCCTGAAGACCCGGCTGGAGCGCGAAGGCGATATTTCCATCGTCGGTGCCGCCACCAATGCCGCCGAGGGCCGCCGGATGATCCGCGAGCTGGACCCCGACGTGGTCACCCTCGACGTGGAAATGCCGGGCATGAACGGCCTCGATTTCCTTGAAAAGATCATGCAACTGCGCCCCACACCGGTGATCGTCGTGTCGGGATCGACCCAACACGGCACTGAAACCACGGCCCGGGCGCTCGCGCTCGGCGCGGTCGATTGCTATGCCAAGGACGAAAGCTCGGGCGGCCTGCCGATGGAGGACATGGGCCGGCTTGCCTCGCTGATCCGCCAGGCCGCGCGGGTCCGGTTCGCCGAACGTGCGCCCACATCCCAGCGGGTTGCCAGCGAGGCGCACAACAGCCTGCGCGAACGCCCGCGCGTGATTGCCATCGGTTCGTCCACGGGCGGCGTGGAAGCACTGCAGGTGCTTCTCGGCGGTTTTCCACCCGATTGCCATCCCACCCTGATCGTGCAGCACATTTCCGAACGCTTCGCGCCGGCCGTGGCGCGCACGCTCGATCAATCGTGCCCCCCGCGCATTCTTTTGGCCGAGCCCGATATGCCTTTGCGCGATGGCCATGTGTACCTCGCACCGGGCGATGACCGCCACCTGTCGCTCGGCGGCTCCTCCAGGCTCCACACCCGGCTGCGCAAGGGCGACGCCGTTTCGGGCCACCTGCCCAGCGTCGATGTGCTGTTCGGCTCAGTTGCCGCAGCAGTGGGCGGCGAGGCGGTGGGCATCCTGCTGACTGGCATGGGATCGGACGGTGCCAGCGGCCTGCTCGCCATGGCGCAGGCTGGCGCGCACACCATCGCGCAGGATGAAGAGACTTGCACCGTCTTCGGCATGCCACGTGCCGCGATATCGCTGGGGGCCGCCGGGGTCATCGCACCCATTGGCCAGATCGCCCGCCACGCCTTCAGCCAGGCCGCCTGATCGATGTTTGAACAGCGCATCCTTCCCGGCGGCAGGCCGCTCAGCCGGGTCACGGTGATGCAGGGCCAGGCCCTCGCCAGCGGGGATCCGGGCATCGAATATTCGACGGTGCTCGGCAGCTGCGTGGCGATGTGCGTCTATGATCCCGAAACGCGGGTCGGCGGCATGAACCACTTCCTGCTGTCGGAACCCCCTGCCGGCCTGCCCGATACCGCAGTGGACGAACATTACGGCGTTTATCTGATGGAATTGCTCGTCAACGAAATGCTCGTCCGCGGCGCGCGCAAGTTCAACCTTAAGGCCCATTTGTATGGCGGGGCCAACGTGAACCGCAACATGATGCGCATCGGCAGCGCCAACGCCGAATTCGCGCGCGGCTTCCTCGCGCGCGAAGGGATCGCGCTGGTGCGTGAAGACCTTGGCGGGACGCAAGCGCGCCGCGTCGATTTCCGCCCGGCCTCAGGCCAGGTCCGATGCCGCACGGTCGAGGATCGCCTCGCGCCGCCCGTACAACCCACCGCGCGTCCGGCCAAGGCATCGGGCGAAGTCGAACTGTTCTGATTGGAAGCGAGACCCAGAATGAGCACTGCAACGAGAATCCTCACTGTCGACGACAGCCCAAGCATGCGGGCGTTGCTGAACCACGCCCTCACGTCGCAGGGCTTCAACGTGTCGCAGGCCGAGGACGGCATCGCCGCACTCGACTGGCTGGCCCTGAACGAGGTCGATGTCGTCATCACCGACATCAACATGCCCCGGCTCGATGGCTTTGGCCTGATCGAGCGCCTGCGCGAAGGCAGCCGCCACCGCGACCGGCCGATCCTTGTCCTCACCACCGAAAGTTCGGACGAGAAGAAGGCCCGCGCAAGGCAGGCGGGCGCGACCGGCTGGATCGTCAAGCCGTTCGATCCCGCCAAGCTCGTCGCGGCAGTCCGCCGCGTCGCTCACTGACCCCAGCACCCGATTTCACGTCAAGGAGGCACCACCCATGATCCGCGAACTCATCACCTTCGAAGTGGAAGGCCAGGTATTCGGCCTCGATATCATGTCGATCCGCGAGATTCGTGCGTGGACGCCCACGACCCGGCTGCCCCGCGTGCCGCATTACGTTGCAGGTGTGGTCAACTTGCGCGGCACCGTTCTGCCGGTGGTGGATCTCGCCGCCCGGCTCGGCTGGCGCGCTACCGAACCCACGCCGCGGCATGCGATCATTGTCACCCAGCTGGGCCAGCAGGTTGGCGGCTGGATCGTCGATTCGGTCAGCGATATCGTCACCGTGCCCGATCAGGCGCTGCAGCCGCCGCCGCCCACGGCCGGTCAGGATACCGTGGTGCCCTTCCTTGAGGGGCTGGCGGCGATCGAGGATCACATGGTGATGGTGCTGAACCTCGCCGCGCTCAGCGACGCCGTCCAGCTCGCCGAAGCGGCCTGAGCGGAGCGGGCTGATGGCCAACGTGGCCACGCACCGGCAGATCGCGGCCGTGCTGGAGGAAATGTCCCTCGAAGTGGAGGCGCTGGGAGCAACCCTGTGCACCGATATGGACGTGGCCGTGCGCCACATGGACACGCTCCAGTCGATCGACCTGATCGCCCAGAAGCAGCGCTCGCTGGCCTCGCTGCTCGCGGCCGATTGCCCCTCTGCGGAGATTGAACGCATCGCCATAGACACCCTGCGCGAACGCATGCGCCTGCTGGGTTAGCGCATTTGCCGACTTCCGGGGGTGGACCTTGCCCTGCCCCCGGTCGGACGCGCTATGTCGCTCGTCGATGCCACCGCGCCCGTCGTGCGCCCGCGCGCCATGCGCTTTCGGATGAAACCGGATCGTCTCGCCCGCGCCGCCGCGCTGCCCCTCTATCTCGCCAGCGCCACGCTCGCCCGCGCCGAAACGCCGCCTCCCGCCTCATCCGGTCCCGCCAGTTTCACCCCTGCCGATTTCGCTCGCTTTTCGCCCAGAAGCGCGCTCGACATGGTGCGCCAGTTGCCCGGCTTTTCTATCCGCGACGCCGAACAGGCGCGCGGGCTGGGGCAGGCCAGCGGCAACGTGCTGCTCAATTCGCGCCGCCTGCCCTCCAAGTCCGAAGATACGCAGACCCAGCTCGCCCGGATCCCGGCCTCGTCGGTCGAACGGATCGAGATCGTCGATGGCGCCACCCTCGATATCCCCGGCCTTTCGGGCCAGGTGGCCAACGTGATCGCGCGGACGGACAGCTTCACCGGCCAGTTCCGCTGGGATGCGCAGGCCCGCCCGCATTATGCCCACCCGCGTTTCACCAATGGCGAAGTCTCGGTCTCGGGCCGCAAGGACTGGCTGGAATACAATCTAAGCTTGGCCAACAGCGCCAATCGCGGCGCGGCGGGCGGCGGCACGATCATCACCGACCCCGTCGGCCGGATCACCGAACGCCGCACTGATGTCGTCACCAGCGATTATGACGAACCCAAGCTTGCCGCACGGTTCGTCATCGATGGTCCCGGCTCCTCGGTCGGCAACCTCAATGCCTCGATCCAGAAAACATGGTCGCACAATGACGAGCGCAGCCGCCGCGTGCCCGCCGATGGCGCGCCAAACGACAATGGCCCGCGCACCCGTTTTCTCACCGAACGAAACGATACCTGGAACTGGGAAGTGGGCGGCGATTTCGAATTTCGCCTCGGTCCCGGCCGGCTGAAGCTCATCGGCCTGAACCACGAAAGCCACGAACCCTACGCCATCACCGTCGTCACCAAGTTCGACGATGGCCGCCCCGATCAGGGCGACCGCTATGCCCAGGTCGGCACCACCGCCGAACGCATCGCCCGCGCCGAATATGGCTGGAAAATGCTCGGTGGCGACTGGCAACTGGCGGGCGAAGGCGCGTTCAACAGCCTGTCTAACGTCGCCAGCGTCGCTACGCTCGATCCCGATGGCGCCTTCGTCGACGAACCTTTCCCCGATGGCACCGGCGGCGTGAAGGAAGCCCGCTACGACACCAGCCTGAGCTACAGTCGCCCACTGTCGCCCAAGGTCACCGTACAGGCCATCGCCGCCGCCGAATGGTCTACCCTGAAGCAGACCGGTGCGGGCGGCCTCACCCGCAACTTCTTCCGCCCCAAGGGCTCGCTGTCGCTGGCGTGGAAGCCCGACAAGACCTTCGACCTTTCGGTCAAAGTCCGCCGCCGTGTCGGCCAGCTCTCGTTCTACGATTTTCTCGCCAAGCGCCTGCTCGATAACGGCAACGCCAATGCCGGCAACGCCGAACTCGTGCCACAGCAGGACTGGACGCTGGAAGTGGAAGGCAACAAGAGCTTCGGCGCGTGGGGTTCCACCAAACTGCGCTTCACCGGCCGGCAGGTGGAGGACTACGTCACGGTGATCCCCATCGGCGCAGACGGCGAATCGGTGGGCAATGTCCCGCGCGCCCGCGTACGCATCATCGAAAGCACCACCACCTTCAAATTCGATCCGATCGGGTGGAAAGGCGCCAAGCTCGACGTCTATCTGCTCTATCAGCACACCAGGCTGGCCGATCCGGTCACAGGACAGACCGTCACTTACAGCAACATTTCCGACCGGGTGGCCGAAATCGAGCTGCGCGACGATCTGCCGGGCACATCGTGGGCGCTGGGCGGATGGTTCAATTATTACCACCAGACGCTGGGGTATCGACTGGGCGAATATGGCCGCGATTTCGAAGGTCCGGTGTTCGCGGGCGTCTATGTCGAAAACAAGGACGTCGCCGGCCTCACCGTGCGCCTTACGGCAGACAATCTGCTCAACGCGCGCCAGCGGTGGGACCGCTTCGTCTTCACCGGCCGGCGCGGTTCCTCACCCGTTGCCTTCATCGAACGCCGCAACCGCCTGATCGGCCCGATTTTCGCCTTATCGGTCAAAGGCACCTTCTGACGGTGGCCTCAGGCCGCACGGAAATGTGACAATCCTTTGCGCAAGTTTGCAACCGCCAGCCCGATGCCGCAAAATGGCGCGGAAGAACTGGCGAGGCGCATGGCGGTTATCGGGATCTACAGCGTCAAGGGCGGCGTAGGAAAGACGACGCTCGCGGTCGATCTCGCATGGCGGTCGGCGACGATATCGCGCCATGCCACGCTGCTGTGGGATCTCGATCCGCAGGGCGGCGCAAGCTGGCTGCTGGGGATGGCAGACCGCCCCAGCCGCCGCGCCGCCTCGGTGTTTCAGCGCGATGGCCGCCCGCGTGATCACATCGTCGCCAGCCCCTGGACCGGCCTGTCGATACTGCAGGCCGACGAGAGCCTGCGGTCGCTGACCGTCGCGCTCGCCCGGCTTGGCCAGCGCCGCCGCCTTGCCAACCTCACCACCATGCTGCGCGCCGAATATGCCCGGATCATCATCGATTGTCCGCCGGTGCTCAACGAGGTGAGCGACCAGTTGATGGCGGCCGCAGACCTGCTGATCGTACCGCTGCCGCCCTCGCCGCTATCCGCCCGCGCGCTTGATACCATCCGCGAGGAGATCGTGCGCAACCACCAGCGCCACCCGCCGATCCTGCCGGTGCTTTCCATGTACGACGGGCGGCGCAAGCTCCACCGCGAGTTTCACGCCGGGCTGGCCGCAGGCTGGCCGGTGATCCCGATGGCCAGCCAGATCGAACAGACCGCTGCCCGCCGCAAGCCACTGGGCACCTTCGCGCCGGGCAGCGAAGCCTCCGCGCGCCTGCAAAAACTGTGGGACGCGATCGAGGCGAAACTGGCTATGCGGGCAGCGTTGGCGGGGTAGTCGGTGGACGCGTCAGTATACGCCTCATTCGGTTCCATTCGCCACTGCAATAATTGCTGTCACCTTACGCTCATCGGCGTCGGTGTCCGGTGTGAAAACCCAAGTCATTTTATTGCGACTGCCGCCTGTTACTGAGAAGGATGTGACCCGGCAGCGACGATCATAGGGAGCCTCCACCAGAGCAACGTGGTCTGGCCTAATATTTTTAAGCTCGACGTTGCAAAAACGCCCCATGTATGGGCGACCCGCGATATGATTGCATTTGGAATAATCGTCCCGACAGATGGAACAATCCTGTCTCCCTGCAATCATACCCGCGCTGGTGAATGACTGTGGCGGAAAGAGCCATTTTTCCATTTCTCGCAAACGCTCGAATTTAGCGTCGAGATTTGAAAAAGAACAGGAAGCGCGCGAAGCTGCGACTATAGCATCCTGTGCGTCAATCAACCTAATCCAAGCGGTCTCGCTCGCCCCGTCTTTAAGAAGAACATAAACCTCTAGCTCGCAAGCTAGAGAATTTCCGATTGCAGCGAGACCCAGCAGATCATTAGCTGCTCTTTCGCTCCCGGCCATAATGGCTGTGAGCCTTGCGCCATGACACATGTCGGGACCTTGCTTAAGAAATTCACTGCCGAGAAAGATAATAGGAAGCACCCAGTCAGCGCTATGGTTGTGAACGTATCCCTCGACATGCTCTGATCCGGCTAATTTATTTGCTGGAAGGCCTGCGCTTCGAAGAAGCTTCAGCGCGGTAATTGCTTCACCCGCAAAGCGCCACTCGTCGCCTTGCTGTGCATTTTCGAAATTATCCGGCAGTATTAATATCCCGGAGGGGATCGCACATCCTAGTTCGTGGAGTCGATCCAGCACCGATCCGAATATCGATACTTTAACTGTCATGCCTACCTCACTCAAGCGACCTCGACGATCAGGGCTATCAAATATGGCAGCAAATACGGTGGGTTGTCAGGCCTGCATCAGACAAATAAATTAAGGGCCTGAGCGATGAGGCATCATTCATCATCGAGCCAGACGCAATCAGCACCTAGATGGGGCGGTTTATTCCAGCCTGCACCCGCAGTGGTCAATCCGCAAGCGGCGCGCCCCTTCACAAATCCGGCAATACTTGCTCGGCAAAGCCCCAGCCTGCCAACGCCTTACCCTTCGCCCGGCGCAGCACCTTTTCGGCATCGCCGATCGAAAACGGGTGGGCATTTTCGAAGCCGCTGAGTTCGCCCCACGCGATCGGCACCGCCACCGGCGCGCCTTCGCGGGCGCGGGCGGAATAGGGGACAACCGCCGTGGCGCCGCGCTGGTTGCGCAGCCAGTCGATGAAGATCTTGCCCTTGCGCTTGGCCTTGCTCATCGTCGCGATGAAGCGGTCGGGTTCGGCCAGCACCAGCGCCTCGGAAAACCGGTGGGCGAAATCCTTGTGCGCTTCCCACGAATGCCCCGGCGTCAGCGGCACCACCACATGCACACCCTTGCCGCCGGAAAGCATGGCAAAGCTCGCCAGCCCGATATCCGCCAGCCGATCGTGCAGATGCCGCGCGGCACGCTTCACGTCCCCGAAATCGAGCCCCTCGTCGGGATCGAGGTCGAAAATCATCCGGTCGGGCTTCTCCACCGCCGCCGCGCGCGATCCCCAAGCGTGAAACTCGATGGTCCCCATCTGCACGCAGGCAAGCAGGCCGGCGGCCGTCTCGACATAGATGTACTCCTCGGCATGCCCGCCCTTCTCTGCGATGGGCACGTGCTTCACGTCCGCGCCGAAGGTTCCACTGTCGTGCTTCTGGAAAAAGCACTTCTTCCCCCGTCCTTGCGGACAGCGCACAAGGCTGATCGGACGGCCGCCGGCAAAGGGCAGCATCAGCGGCGCGATCGACGCATACCAGTCGGCAAGGTCGCCCTTCGTCTCGCCGCTTTCGGGAAAGATCACGCGGTCGCGGTTGGTGATGTTCACTTCGGCTTCGGGCGTGTCGATTCCGGCCTCATGTGCGGTTATGTGCCGTTCGGGTTTCACGTCGCGCGCGGGCTTATCCGCCCGCAGACCGACGAAACTGGCGTGCCGGACAGAGCCTTCGGCGGTGAATTCGGCGAAGGCGATCTCGGCCACCAGCGATGGTTTCAGCCATGTGACCCCGCGCCTGTCCTCGCGCGGAACTTCGAGGGCGGGCGTGTCGGTGGCTAGAGGAGCCATCGCCTCGGCCAGTTGCGCCATTGTTTCCCCGCCAAACCCGGTTCCAACATTTCCCTTGTAAACCAACCGTTTGCTTTCGTACTGCGCCAGCAGCAGCGATGAAAATGCCCTGCCCTTCGCCGACGATTTCTTCCACCCCACGATCACGAATTCCTGCCGCAGGATGCATTTCACCTTAAGCCAGGCCTTGCTGCGCCGGTGCTGGTACGGCGCATCAATCCGCTTGGAGATGATCCCCTCTTGCCCCGCCGCACACATCGACCGGTACAGCTTCTCCCCCGCCCCGATCACATGGTCCGCCACGTGCACCGGATCGGTGGCTTTCGCCAGCAAGGCGGCCAGCCGTTCCTTGCGCTCGATGTTCGAAAGGTGGGTCAGATCTTCGCCAGAAACCTCAAGCAAATCAAATGCATGAAATGACAACGGAGTCGCCTCCGTCTGCTCTCCGTGCCCCCGTTTCAGCACCGCCTGCAGACTGGAAAAGTCCGGATTTCCCTCCTTGTCATAGGCCACGATCTCGCCATCGATCAAAGCTGGCGGCAGATCGAGCGCGGCGATCGATCTGACCAGCGGCGCGAACTTGTCGGTCCAGTCCAGGCCATTGCGCGTAAACACTTTTACGTCCGCACCATCGACTGCGATCAGCGCGCGATAGCCATCGAACTTGATCTCGTGCATCCACGCGTGGCCCGCTGGCACCGTATCCACCAGCGTGGCCAGTTGCGGCGCGCGGAATGCAGGCAACCCCTTCGCAACCTTGCCTTTCCTGGGTGGTGCGATCTTCGCGTTGCGAACCGCCGCCGCCTTCATTTCCGCTGCGAAAGCTTTGCCCTTCTTGCCCGCCAGTGCATGCTCGCCCTGCGGATCGTCGGCAATTTCGGCCATCGTCCGCCCGGTCAGCACCGAGGTCAGCCCCCGCTCGACCAGCATGTCCCCTTGTTCCGCAAAGGAATCCTCCACCTTTCGCAACAACCAGTTGGACCGCTTCTCACCCGGCCGGGGCTTCAGGCGAAAGATGATCCACTCGCCCTTCATCCGCTCACCATCCAGGGTGAAGTGCAGATGGCCCTTTTCCAGATCCGCCGCCGACTTGCCCGGCACCGGCGCCCAGGTTCCCCGGTCCCACAGCATCACCGTGCCTCCGCCATACTCGCCCTTGGGGATACTGCCCTCGAACTCGGCATAGGCCAGCGGGTGGTCCTCGGTCTGCACCGCGAGCCGTTTGTCATCGGGGTCCGGGCTTGGCCCGCGCGTCACCGCCCAGGATTTCAGCACGCCATCCACTTCCAGCCGGAAATCCCAGTGCAGACGGGTTGCATCATGTTTTTGCACGATAAACCGGTTGCCGGATGCCCCCGTGGCCCGCTCCCCCGCAGGCTCGCGCGTCCGCTTGAAATCGCGCTTGGCGTTATAGGCCGCCAGCGGATCGGAATTCGCCCGCGCCACCGCCTCAGGCCCGCTTGCGCGCGGGCGCCTTGGCCCGCGGCTTGGCCGGCTTCTTCGCCGGCGTATCGCCACCGCCGACCGACTTCTTCAGCGCCGCCATCAGGTCGATCACGTTGCCGCCTCGCTTGGCGGGCTCGGACACGTCCTCGAGAATCTTCTTGCCGCGCGCCTTCACCTTCTTTTCCACCAGGCGCTTCAGCGCATCGACATAGCGATCGTGAAACTCTTCCGGTTTGAACGGTGCAGCCTTCTTGTCGATCAGCGTGGTCGCCAGATCGAGCAGGTCTTCGGAAGGCTTCTCATCGCCGATCTCTGCAAAGAACCCACGCGCCTTGTGCACCTCGTCCGCATAGCGCAGCACTTCCAGCACGATGCCTCGCCCGCAGGGTTTCAGGCTGACCAGTTGCTCGCGCCCGCGCACCGAAAGCTGGCCCAGCGCCACCTTGCGGGTCGATCGCAGTGCCTCGCGCAGCACGACATAGGCTTCTTCGGCCAGATCGTCCGCCGGCACGACGTAATACGGCTTTTCGTACCACAGCACGTCGATCTCGTCGGCGTCGACGAACTGCACCAGTTCCAGAGTCTTGCGGCTTTCGATCTTCACCGCCTCGATCTCGTCGTCTTCCAGCAGCACGTACTGTCCGCGCGAAACCTCGTAACCCTTGATGATCTCGTCGCGATCGACCGGGCCGACGCCGGGCACGACCTTTTCATACTGGATTGGCTTGCCGCTGGGTTCGTGGATCTGCCGGAACGATATCGCCGCGCCGCTGCGCGTGGCGGGATAGACTTCCACCGGAATCGAAACCAGCGCGAGCCGGATCTGTCCCTGCCAATATGCCCGTGCCGCCATGTCGATCACCTGCCTTCCGCAGCATAGAATCGCGGCGGGCAGGCAAGTTCCCATACCAGCCCGGATCGAAAATCCCCCGTTGCGGTTTTGCGGGTGCTGGACTTCGTCCATCCCCCTCGTCCAAAGAGCATGGCATGTGGCAAATCTATCAATTCCCCCTCTGCCCGTTCAGCCGCAAGGTGCGTCTGCTATTGTCGGAAAAGGGCGTCGCCTACGATCTGGTGCGTGAGAATCCGTGGGAACTTCGCGAGGAATTCCAGAACTTTAATCCCGCAGGGCGCACACCCGTGCTCCACAATCCAGAACGGCAGCTAACGCTGGTGGATAGCCGGGCGATCTGCGAATATTTCGAAGAGACGGTCGATAAGGCACCGATGATCAACGGCACCGCCGCCAACCGCGCGGAGATTCGCCGGCTCGTCGCGCTGTTCGACGAGAATTTCTACGCCGACGTCACCCACCCTCTACTGGATGAACGGATGAAGAAGCGCATCGTCTATCGCCAATCGCCCGATTCGCGGGTGCTGCGCGAAGCCATGCGACTGGCGAACGCGCACCTCGATTACATCGACTATCTGATCGACAATCGCCCCTGGCTGGCCGGCGCGACGATGAGCCTCGCGGATCTGGCCGCCGCCGCGCAGATTTCGGTCGCGGATTATCTCGGCGGCATCGACTGGTCGCAGCACGAACAGGCGAGGGGGTGGTACTCTGTGTTCAAGAGCCGCCCGAGCTTTCGGCCACTACTTTCCGAACGGATGGACGTGATCCACCCGCCGACGCACTATGCCGATGTGAATGCCTGAAATATCAGGCGACGCGCGTTTTCACGCCAAAGCGACCGTGCTTGCGGAAGCGGACCAGCCAGCGATCGAGAAACAAATCCAGAGGCCGGGCATGTACGCCCAGTTCCTTCAGGCCCGGTAGCGCGCCACTCGCCACGTTGCCCTGCTTCAGCAACTGCCACTGTTCTTTCGAGAGCGGGGCACCGGGCAGCCATCCGGTGAGTGAAGCGATCGCACCCGAAACCGCATCGGGCAGTTCGATGAACGTGCGTGTGCGGCATTCGGCCTTGGCGATCCGGCGGTTAAGGTCGGCCATGGTCAGCACTTGCGGCCCGGCGATCTCATAAGTTTTGCCGGCATGGGGCGCGGGCGCAGCCAGCACGTTGCCGATGGCTTCGGCGGCATCGTCGACGGACACCGGCTGGAGCCTGGCGTTGGGCCCGAACACGGGCAGGATCGGCAGCGAAGCGATCAGCCCAGCAAACATGGTGATGAAGTTGTCGTCGTCCCCGAACAGGATCGACGGGCGCAGGATCGTCGCCTGCGGGAAAGCGGCCAGCACGGCCGCTTCGCCCTGAGCTTTGGTCCGTGCGTAATCGACCGGCGATTCGGCGTCGGCTCCAATCGCGGAAATGTGCACAAATGCCGCTGCACCGGCAGCAAGTGCCAGCGCAGCAACGCCGCCAGCACCCTTGCCTTGCACCGCATCGAGATCGCCCGCAAAGGCCCCGACGAGGTTGACGACGGCATCCACGCCAGTGAGCGCGACGGACACGGTGTGCGGCTTGGTCACATCGACCGCGACGAACTGTACCTGACCGAGGATACCCAGCGGCTTCACGCGATAGGCGCGCGCGGGGTGGCGCCCGCACACCCGCAGGCGGGCTCCGCGCTCCAGCAGTTCCTGCGCCACATGTGCGCCGAAGAAGCCGGTGCCGCCGATCAACGCAACCAGCTTGCCTTCAAGATCCCGCGCCCTGCCCTTGGCCATGTGCTTCAACCCGCCATCGATATAGACCGGCAGCGGCAGACCCGCAGCCCTTCGCACCGCCTTTGGCACAGAGCGCCCGTCCGGTTCAATGCCCATGCGCAGGGGATGCGGTTCTTTCACGAAACCCTTGTTGACACCCCGCGAACGGTGCCTTATCGGCGCCCTCCTACCCGGCGACCGGCGCTTCTTCCGATCGCCCCGTGCCCAGATGGCGGAATTGGTAGACGCACCAGCTTCAGGTGCTGGCGCTCGCAAGGGCGTGGAGGTTCGAGTCCTCTTCTGGGCACCATTCGAGGTCTCTGGATACGTCCAGAGACGTCCAGCAAGCGGCTGGTTTTACAGCATTTTCAGCGGAAAATCGCCCCGACAACCGTCCGGGCTGATCCACCGGCTTCCAGCACGAGACCAACAATTTGTTGGTGCTATTGTTGGTGCCGTTCCAGCCCGGCCAAGCTGGGACAAACGCTATGCTGACGCATATCCAGATCGCTTCCGCCAAGCCGGCAGCCAAACTGTACAACCTCACTGATTCTCAGGGCCTGCACCTCGCGGTCAGGCCCAACGGCTCCAAGCTGTGGCGAATGAGCTTCCGCTACCTTGGCAAGCAGAAGACGCTGCATATCGGACCTTGGCCGGACATCAGCCTGGCTGAGGCTCGAGTCCGCCGCGATGATGCTCGCAAGACCCTCGCCGCCGGCCTTGATCCCGTCCTGGAAAAGAAGCGGGCCCAGATCACGGCGAAGTTCGTCTCGGCCACCTCGTTCAAGGAAGTCGCCCAGGAGTGGATTGGCAAGTGCGAGCGTGAAGGCCGAGCCGAGGTGACGCTCGACAAGGTCCGCTGGCTCCTGAACATGGCCTATCCCCTGATCGGATCCCATCCGATTGACGGCATCACGCCTCACGAAGCACTCGCGGTCCTGCGCAAGGTCGAGACGAACGGGCGCTATGAGAGCGCGCGCCGCATGCGGAGCGTGCTGAGCCGGGTGTTTCGCTATGGTATCGCGACGGCCCGTTGTGATCGCGATGTTGCTGCGGATCTGCGCGGCGCGCTGACTACGCCCAAGGCCGTCCATCACGCGGCGATCATTGCCCCCGTTGAAGTCGGCGTCCTTCTGAAGACCATCGATGGCTACACCGGACAGGCGGTGACGCGGATGGCGCTGCGGCTTTCCCCACACCTGTTCGTTCGGCCGGGTGAACTCCGCCAGGCCGAATGGGCGGAGATCGACGTCGAAAAGGCGATCTGGTCGATTCCAGCAGAGAAGATGAAGATGCGGCGTCCACACCGGGTGCCGCTGTCTCGACAAGTGTTGGCCATGATTGTGGAACTGCGCGAAATCACCGGGCATCGCCAATATCTGTTCCCCTGCATGGGAAGTCCGAGGCGACCGATGTCGGAGAATGCCGTCAACCAGGCCCTACGCCGACTTGGCTATGAAACCGGGGAAATGACCGCCCATGGCTTCCGAGCCATGGCAGCGACACTGCTCAACGAGATGGGCCGGTGGAACCCGGACGCGATCGAGCGGCAGCTTGCCCACCAGGACACGTCGGCGGTCCGTCGTGCTTATGCGCGCGGCGAATATTGGGACGAGCGTGTCGCCATGATGCAGCACTGGTCGGATTACCTGGACGGTCTGCGTGAGGCTGCTGCGGCGCCAAGACCTCCTAAGGTCACTTCCGCCAAACCGAAGGCGCGGAAACCAAAGGCAGGGCGTCCGCGAGGCCGTCCCAGACGGTAAGTTGCCTATCCCTGCACTACAGGGCGCAATTGCCCGTCATGCCTGTGGTCCAACGGCACGTCTTGGCTTGGCCAGCTTGTTTACGAAGATGCCGCTTGGTTCGCCGGTTCGGACGAATAATTCCACTTCGAGAAGTGCTGTTTGCCGCCGATGCTTGCCGCGAGCAGGGTCAACGCCCGATCTGCGTGAGACATTTCAAGCTCCGATACTGGATCAATGTCGCGCGCCCTACCTTGACCGTTTCAAGCTCGCCCGACTGGATCAGTTCATAGATGCGTGAACGGCTGAGCCCGGTTATCCGGACCGCGGTCGAGATGCGCACCGTGAGTGGTTCGATCTTCTGCTCCCATGCTCGCTCGATCATTTACGCCACCGCAGCGTCGGTGACGTCCTCTCAGGGATGAACGGAACGCATGTGAGAGTCGTCACGAACATGGCAACGGTTTGGCCAATGGATAACTGCGCTGATGTCATTGGGCCTCCGGCACACCTGCGGCTAAATCCCACTCGGTCGGGCCAAGGATGACACGGACACATTGTACATGTCAGACCGGTTCTGATGACGTAACCACCATGTCTGGGGAATCCGGGATCGCCCATTTGTCGGTGGTCCGCCCGATTGGTTCTTGTCGCACGATCACGAAATCTGGTGTCTACGACCGTCCTGATGGCGTCATTGGCTCGCGATCCCACTTTTGGAGATGCGTTTACAGATCTTTATTCCTCACAATGACACGAAAACGCATCAAGGATTGACTTTTCCAAGACTTGGAGATACGTAGACGCTTCATTTCTAGCTAGCATGAAACGAAAACAGATCACGTGGACGGATTGGGGCCTTTACACGAACTCGGCGAGCTTCTGCGGAAGGCGAGGACGGCGGCTGGATTGACGCAAGAGCAGGTCGCCGACCTCGCCGGCATATCCCGCCCCCGCTACCGCGATATCGAGACAGGCGCGGCGGCAGCGCGCTTCACGACCTTGATGAATGTGTCGCGCGCGCTCGGGATGGAGATGATGCTGGTGCCGCAGTCCATGGTGCCCGCCGTCCAGGCGCTGATGCGCCCGCACGACGACGACGACCTGCCTGCATTCGCCGCGCAGCCGGATTGAGAGCGAAGACCGTGGCGCAAGCTCCTCTTCCACCGCAGGCAATCCAGTCCCTTGCGGTGTTCCTCAATGCCACGAAGGTGGGCATGATCGTCCGGACACCTGGCGACTTCAATGCGTTCAGCTTCGACGAGACCTATCGCGCCACGGGCGGCTTTCCCGTGCTCAGCCTGTCCTTCCGTGCGGCCCACGGCGGCTTGCGAAAGGATCCGCGCCCGGTGGGCGGTGCTCTGCCGGCCTTCTTCGCCAACCTGCTGCCGGAGGACAAGCTACGCGAGGCGATGGAGAAGCACCATGCCGGCGCTGTCCGTCCAGGCAACGACTTCGACCTGCTGGCTGCCCTTGGCGCTGATCTGCCGGGAGCAGTCAGGGTGCTGCCGAGCACCGGCGAGACCGTGGCACTGCAGCATGGCACGCAGGAAAGGCCAAAAGCCCGCTTCTCCCTCGCAGGCGTGCAGATGAAGCTTTCGGTGATGAAGAACACGGGCAAAGGCGGCGGGCTGACGATCCCGCTCGAAGACGGCCAAGGACAATTTATCGCGAAGTTTCCGTCCACCACTTTTCCCGGCGTATCCGAGAACGAGTATGCCAACCTCGCCCTGGCCGAAGCAATCGGCATTGACGTGCCAGAGCGGGAACTGGTCGAGAAGGCGGATTTCGAGAGCATCCCGGAGGATTTCGAAACCCTGGCAGAAGGCAAGGTCCTGCTCATCCGGCGCTTCGACCGAGCACCGCAGGGGGAAAGGATTCACATCGAGGACTTCGCCCAGGTCTTTGGCGTTTATCCCGCGCGTAAATATGAAGGCGCAGCCTATCACGACATCGCTGCGGCCCTGAACATCGCCGTTTCCCCTGCGGCCGCGCTTCAATTTGTGCGACGGCTGACGCTGGCGGTGATCACCGGAAATGGCGACATGCATCTGAAGAACTGGTCGCTCATCTACCGGGGCGATGGGGGAGCTCCAACGCTCGCGCCGGCCTATGACCTGCTCTCGACGGTGCCTTATATTCCCGCGGACAACATGGCTCTGTCGTTAGGCGGCGACCGTTCGTTCAAGGCCCTGACGGCGCCACGCTGGAAGTCCCTGGCCAACCGCGCCCGCCTGCCCGAACCGGCGGTCTTGCAGGCGGTGGTCGACACGGTTGCCAAAGTTCACGAGCACTGGTGGAACCTGCCCGAGCGGGCCGTCGTTCCCGGAGCGGTGCTTGAGCGGATCGACGCCCATGTGCGGGCAATGACGCCGATCCTGAACTCTTGCGCAGATCAATGATGGAGTTCGAGGGATCGTAGCTGGACGACCACTGTCCGATCATTGCAGATCGGAGCGACGGCTTAAGAACAGCGAATTCCCATTATGGGACGTGCCACTTCCGGGAGCACCCGACCAACTCAAGACATTTAGCGGTGTCGTGTGATCGACAGTTCTTGCCGGATCCGGCCATCCGCGCCCTTTGAGCCGATCGATTGGTCCGCTTCGGCACCGCCACGTCGGCATTCTAAAAGGTGCGGCTCCAGCCCCAAAACACGAGCGCGACGACAATCGCTTTGTCTGTCGAGACGAGCACCTGCTGTTCGAGCGCGGCATCAACATTTGAATGCGAGACCGTGCGTCACTAGTGAAACCATTTCGATCCCTGTCCGGTGCCGACAACAGGCGGAATGAATCATGAGCAGGAAAAGCAGCAGGTTGGCGTGAGCGTAGGCAATGTAGGCTAACCTTTGTTCGGAGAGTGCTGAGGCATTTTGGGTGGACGAGCTATAGAAGTTGGCATGCCGCGTAGGGTGGAGGGCCGCTCTGCGCGATCCTTGCCTTTAGCGCCAACCGATAGGTCTGAAGTACATGCTCGGTCTGACCGAAAGTCGGATCGGTGGTCGACGCGCCATCGGCGTTACGGTGGAAGATCTCCCAAGACGACGATGCAAGCTGCGCCGCAGCGTCTCCTTGTACCGCATGCCATTCCTCGACACTAACAACGCGATCAAACAAAGACGGATCAAGGACGACGGTCTGCTCGACGCCGTCAGCGCCGGCGGCGCTTAAGGTCGGTGCGACATGCCAGAACCATTGCACTGCGCACTTAGGATTATTGCGGCTGGCGGCCATTAGGCGACCGTAATTCCATACCTTACCTGGGATGGTGCCGGTGGCAGCGATGCGGCGACACATTTCGTGTGCCCGCCCCCAACACCCATCATCCGGAAAGTCGAAGGGAATGCATGGTGCGACAACATCACCGACATCGCAATCGCTCTGCTGCATCGAGATGAACAACGCCTGGGCTTGGGCGCTCGTGACGTTTGTAAGCGGGGTTCCGGTTCCCCCCGGTTGTCCCTCCGCAGGTTTTAGAAACTTGGGCTGCGCGCCGCTGCGCCAGACCTCCAAGATGTGATGACCATCGTCCTCGGCAACCATGACCGAATCGCCAAGCTGATGCGAACGGCGCAACTCATCCATAATTCGATCGAAGTCGGGGTTTTCACGGGGCAGAACGTGGCGCGCGTGAGAGATAAGAAATTCAACCGCTACCCCTGTCGCATCTTCGTCCAAGATCTCCTTTACGACCCATCGTTGAACAATGAAGACCTCCGTCGCTCCGATCTCACCCATGCGAAAGGCTATCGGCACGTTCTTGTCTCGGAGTTCGTCGAGCAAAGATCGCGCGGCTTGACTGCCCAGTTCCTCTCCGATCGCGATGGCGGCGCCATTGTCGAGCAGCACCGTCGGTCGACGTAGATTTGCCTCGTCTCCGACCAAGCTTTGTTGCGCCCGGATTTCCTTAATGACACCCATGACCAAGCTGCTCATTTATCCTCCATTCGAAAGTCGGCAACCATCCTCATCCACGATGTAGAGCGAGGCGTTTGCGCTACCGTCCGTAACCGTCCTGAGCGCAGCGACGACGTCCTCTGTCGTAATAATCGCCGGAAAGCTCGTTGGCAGGATAGCGTTGACGCGGACGCCGATGGCGGAAAAGTCGTTGGCCATGTGCAACGTTAAAAAATTCAACGCCGCCTTTGAGGCGCTGTATCCCGACTGGCCTGTGCCCGCATAAATGTACAAGCCCGAGACGCTCGAGACGTTGAGTATCGAACGTCGACGCGCCCGGTTTAATTCTGGCGTCTCTCTCCAGCACTTATGTGCCAGCATTGATGCGATTCTCAGCGGTGCGAGCGCGTTGACCGAATATTGAGCCGCAAGATCTTTCTCGAAGAACTGGGCGTCTTGAGACGAGCCTAAAAATCTCACATCAGCAGCAGCGTTGATCAGATGATCGACGTAGCCGAAACGAGCGAGAACCAAATCTACCGCGCGTTCGGTGCTCGACGGATCGGAAAGGTCTGCCTTCACTACAAACGTCGCTGGTGCGCTGGCGGCCGGCCTCGGCCACCCATTCTGACGCAACTGGGACGAGACGTCCGGAACGGTGTGGTGGTAGAGACCGGCTATCGATCGATCAGGAAGCGCTTTTATCAGCGCGCTCCCCAACTTTCCCGCCGCTCCGGTGATGAGGCATACTTCAGGCGCTCCAGCGAACGACACTCGAACCTCCCCACAAAGCTGTGGCCTGTTCAACAGTTTGGTGGAGCCACAGGATGATGCTGGTTCGTGGTGCGGTGCGATTGGTGAGGAAGGAATGATAGGAGTGCGGGGTGCACCGAAAGGCCAGCATGCGATTGTTCCTTGGCGCGATCGCTACCGCTGGCTCAGTGACCGGTTGGCCTGGATAATTGTAAAGGCCTGTCTCTCCTCCCCCATCAGGGTCATCATTGTCGAGGTAGAACAACATTGCCGCGGCTCGAACTCGCTCTACGCTGCCCGAATCCGACGCAACCTTGCGGCCATTTTGATAATCGGTCCGTTTACGATCGGCGAGCACGACCGATTGCGCATCTGCGGCTTTGGGAAAGTAGCCAGGGTTAAGGTCGTTGTGAATCCAGCCACTCACGCTTCCGACCGCATGCCGATGGACGCCGGCATCAATCTCTCCGCTATGCTGCACTCCGAGTAGATCGGCCAGCAGATCATGCCACTCTCGGTCCAGAAAAATGGGAAGATTTAGCGCATCCTGGTCATCAAACGCACAAATCTCCGCATCAAAATATTTCGATTTCGGATCGCCGAAGTGATTACCTCCTATCATTGCCCCCTGCTCGAGCCGCGCACGCACATAGTCGACGAGGCTGGCGTAGATTGCATCCTTGAAAAGATTGTCGACGACGACGTGCGGGAATGGACTGCGTTGCCAGACCCAGGTCGAGCCTGACAACGCATCGTTCAATTCAACAGCCCTCATTCCGGCGATGGAGGAGGCGGAGGCGCCGGCGGGATGATCGGTCGAAAGAAAGTCATGCTGCCAGGATTTGCGAACCAGCCGCCCTCACCCCACGGTGCTTGCTGGACCGCGTGGTTGCCCATCTGAACACCCATCACATGCCCGTTCGCATCTGTTCGAGTGTAGACGCCCATGTGCCCTCCTTGGACAATAATATCGCCAGCCTGAATATCCGCCTGGTCAATCTCCACAAAATTGGTGCTCGTCGCCATTCCGGCCGTTGTCGTGTATGGAATATCGAAGCCGCACTGTTGCAATACATCGTTGACGAAATGACTACAGTCTGACGTCGTGCCGCCATCGCTGGCGTCGCCTCCAGACTGATAGGTGACGTTTCGGGTCCTATAGTCGTCGGCAACGTCGTTAGACTTGCTTGCTGTAGCTTGACCTTGAGCCGGTGTCGCTTGGGCAGGGCCGGGCGCTGGTCCCGGCCCTGGCGCGGGACCCGGCGAAGGCCCTGGCCCTGGCGACGGACCGGGGCCAGGATGCGGACCAGGTCCAGTGATCGTTCCACCCGGTTGCGGGCCGGGCTGAGGTCCCGGTTGCGGGCCCGGCTGAGGCCCTGGTTGCGGGCCCGGCTGAGGCCCCGGTTGCGGGCCGGGCTGAGGCCCCGGTTGCGGGCCCGGCTGGGGTCCTGGTTGCGGGCCGGGCTGAGGCCCCGGTTGCGGGCCCGGCTGGGGTCCCTGAGTCGGGCCAGTCATTTCAGTCCAAGGAGATATGACAAATCCACCAGATCTGGGCTGGCCACTCTTGCCACGCGGTCCATTTCGACGATCCACGATCAGGTCCTCGCTTCCTCGCTTTACTTTTTTGTTACCAGTTCGCTCATTTTGAAGCGAACAAATTCAACTTCCATTTCGTTATTCCCGCTGGTCGTATCCGCCGCGACAGCCCGACGACTTCGTCGCGGACAAGCGCCGAAACGGCGCGGGCATATCGAACGCGATTTCGCCGACGGAAATGACTCGAAGCAACACTCAATCAGGCGCATGCCACCAGTGACTTTCGACATTTGCTTCTAAGTCCAAGGCAGACGTCGTCGCCATGCCGCGCGCGAAAATAAGATTATGCGCGTCGTCCTTGGTTGCGGTTTCAACTTCATTGTGCTGACGAGCCCGTGCGCCGGAGGAAGCGAGGTGGATCATCGTGCTCACCAGCGGTGACAAAGCGATCGCACTCGATGAGGTTCCGGTTCAGTTTCCGATCACGGCCTACAGCAACGGGTGGCTGCGTAGCAGGGAGCGCTGATCTTGATTAGCAGTCGCGTAATCAGTGTGGCAACTTTTGTCGGTCTCGTGCCGGAACCCGACAGTCTCCCCCCGTTTCTTTTCATGTCGTTCTGAGCTACCGCAAGGGGCGCCGCCAAAAGTTAGCTTTGGACAAGGGCCGCCATTCTGCCTGCCGCGCGCGGACGACCGCTTTGTCCCAGACGCTGTCGATCAAAGCATTATCGACATGAAGGGACCGTAGGTTCCGATAACCACATTCAGCGGTGGCAACGGCTGATCTGCAAACGGGCACGCTCAAGCGTCATGAGAATGTCCCAATTTTCGCAAGTGCAACCTTCTCGTGTTCTATGGCTTGTCATGGCTTGCTTCGGCTGCGGACAAACGCACGATCGCCTTCGAGAAAAGTGCTCAGCATCGCCGGGATGAGTTCGGCGATCGGCTCCTCCCGTCCGTACGTGGTGGCGTAGAGCGCGGCATAGTCGGTCAGCGCCTGATGCAGATCTGGCATCACTGAGATACTGAGCTTGACCGGCGTGCGATCAGGCAGCTGCGGGAGTTTCAATTCCGCCATGTCAGTCATCCTTCCGATTCGAGGGCGCCAACACGAGATCCTTGTGGACGACTAACCGCACCGGCGCACCGGGCCGGACGGTTATAGTCGGCTGGACGCCGAGATTGCGCTGCGTGATCTGGTCGCCGGCACGGGCGACATTGTCCTGCGTCGACGTCCGAATCGCCTGAACAAGATCGCTCTGCCCGGACAACGCCAGGTCAGAACTAACGCCGAGCAGGGTCGAGAGGACGACTCCCTTGAGCAGTTGCCAAGTGTGGAGGTCGACCTTGTCGGCAAGGCCGGCATAGCCCGAAGGATCGGTCGCCGGAACGTTATCGATCCGCAGCGAACTGCCATCCGGCATGACGATGCGCTGCCAGACGACGAGTGCGCGCTTCTGACCGAAAGCCACAACACTGTCATAGCTGCCAATGAGCCGGGCGCCCTGCGGTATGAGCAAAATACGACCACTCGCGCTGTCGAAGGTGTTCTCCGTAACCTGGGCGGTTACCAGTCCGGGAAGATCGGATCGCAGCCCGGTGATAAGGCTTGCAGAAATCACGCTGCCTGCCGACAGCGTGTACGGCGACGGTAATGCGGTCAGCGCATAGGGATTGATGTCGCCAGTCGAATCCCGCTTTCCGACCAAGGCCGCCTTGCGCCCCTGCGCGTTCGGATCGCGATCGGGATCGAGCGCGATCTTGTCCGCCTCGCCCGCCGGTACAGGCGATGGCGCCGCCAAGCTCGGTTGGGTCGGAGCCGAGGTCTGTCGGTTCTGTACCAGCACGCCGGCTTCCCGTGCGGCCTTGAGCTCGGCCAGTCGGCGCTCGCGTTCGGCGGCCTCCGCCTGCTGAAGCTGCTGGTTGCCAGCATCAACACCGGTAGCCAGCTGCTGCTGGCGTTCGAGGATCGGCTTTCCAAGATCGCCCGGCAACGGCGGGCCGAGCCGAGGCACGTCGCCATAAGTCGCGGGCGCGCCGTTCAGGCCGTCACTCATCGGTCGGACGTTCGGCTGCGACAGCTCCTGCTGGGCTTCGCCGTGCTGGAACAGTCGCGGCTTCAGCGCCATCCATGTCACAGCGATGAGACTGACCGACCCGACAGCGGTGATCGCGATGATCACACCCCGCTTGAACCGGATGGCGCGCGGCGGACGTGCGCGGATCGCGAGCGTCTCCGGATCGAGCTTTGCATTCTGCGGCAGGGCGCTCTCCGTCATGACGCCCTCCGGCGCGTATCGGCCGGACCGCTGCGACTGATCCGCACGATGTCCTGACGCTTCAGCCCCAGGCGCAGCTCTGCCGTCTCGAACAGGCGGTCGACCACGTAATACCGCCCTTGCACACGGTAGTTGACCAGCTGAGCGGCTCCCTTTGCATCGACGAGGAAGAGAGGCGGCGCTTCGCCGGTGCCGAGATCGGGCGGAAACTCGATGAAGGTCTGACGGCCGTCGTCGAAGGCGCGAACCGGACGCCATACCGGCCGGTCTCCAGAGATCACGTAGTCGAAATGAAGCTGGTCGACCGACAGCCCGGTCGCGACCGGCTGCGCCGCTCGGGCGCGATCCGCGGCCGCCTTCAGCGCGATGAGCTGATCCTGCGGATAGGTCCACGAGATCGCGACCATCGCCGAGCGGCCGGCGCTGGTCAGCGACAGATGATAGGTCCGCCGGTCGGTCGTGATGATGATGTTCGTGGCAAGCCCGGGCGCAAACGGCTTCAGGAGAACGTGGGTGCGCCTGGACTCTCCGGCCCCGCTAGTCGTGTCACCGATCACCCAGCGGACGGTGTCGCCCGCGGCAACGGCGCCCAGTGCCTCGCCCGGCTGCAGCGCGATGTCGGTCACCTGTCCGGAAGCGGTGAGCACGTGATAGATCGCACCGTCACTGAACGGATAGACCTGCACCGCATTGATGTAGCCCGAGGTGGCCGGCTCCAGCGTCGCGGCGCGATTGGCGGCGCGCACCCGCAGCTCTGCCGGCGACGGTGGCAGATGTCGGCGCGGCGCGACCGGCGGCGCGAAAACGGGAATCGGAGCTGCCGCGACCGGCGCCGCAACGGGCGGTATCGCGCTGGTCGATGAAGGCTGCGCGGGCGGCACGGTCTGGGCTGCGGCGCTGCCGGCGCTGGCGAGCAGCGCCACAAACAGGGGAAATCTCATGGACGGGTCTCCGCATTGGGTTGCTGTGGCTGGGCGAGGTTCGGATCGAGCGGCGACCAGTTCCGGGCCTGCACACGGGCCGAGCCGATCCGGTCATCTCAGAGCTGGCCAGCTCGTTGGAACGGCGTTTCTGGGACGGGCGTCCGTCCATAGCGTTGCACGGCTCTCTTGAAGATCATCAGTCTTCCCTTTCCTTGATGTCGGGGGTGGCCCCGGCGCCGCCGCTCGTCCCTTGGCCGATCGCGTGCATGGCGACCTGTCGGTGGTGTCGGGCCGAGGCCTGGTTCTGCATGGCGCGAGCCCAGCCGGGCACGCTCTGGTCGGTGTCGGCGGTGCCCGAACTTGCGGAAGCGGTGCTGCCAGCCGTGGCCTTGAACGCGCCTTGGCGACCGCTCTCCGCCGCTTCGCTCAAGCCCAGTGCGGCAGACATCCGTGACCGTGCTGCATTCGATGCAGCGATGGCGACCCCGCGCAATCCTGCGCCGACGGATGCCGAGCCGCTGGTTTCCTGGCTGAGCTTGTACGCCGTACCGGCCGCAGCTCCCATGCTGGTGCCTGCGCGAACCGCGCCGAGGCCTGCTGTAGCGACACCGCGTGCGGCGCCGGCGGCGCCAGCGCCTCCAACCACAATGATGCCGCCAGCACCTAGGGCCGTGCCGAAGGCCGATCCTGCGCTGAGCTGCGGCGCTCCGGAGACAAGACCCGAAGCAATACCGGGGCCGAAGATGCCGAGACCGAATAAGGCTAGGCTGGCGAGCACGAGGCTCAGTGCCTGACCGACATCAGGCTCCTGGCCCTGCAATGCGGTGGTGAACTGGGAGAAATAGTTGGAACCGATGCCGACGATCACGGCGAGCATCATCACCTTGATGCCGGAGCTGACGACATGGCCGAGCACGCGTTCGGCCAGGAAGCTCGTCCGGTTCCAGAGCGCGAATGGCACGAGGATGAAGCCGGCGAGCGAACTCAGCTTGAACTCGAGGATTGTAACGAACATCTGCACGGAGAGGATGAAGAAGGCGAGGATGACGAGCAGCCAGGCGATGAGCAGGACCATGATCGTGAGGAAATTGTCGAAGAAGCTCGTGAACCCCATCATCTGCGAGGCCTGCTCGAGCAGCGGCCAGGCGGCGGAGAAGCCGGTCCCGGCGAGGCGCCCCGGCTTGAGCAGATCGGCCGCCGCCATGCCGCCGCCGCCCGCGGTCAAGCCAGCCTGTGCGAACGAGCGGAAGATGATGTCGGCGAGTGTCGAGAAGCTGTTCAGGATGAACGCGAACGCACCGATGTAGAGAATCTTGCGAATGAGGCGCCCGAGGACATTGTCTTCGCCGCCGAGCGCCCAGAACAGGCCCGCGAGCGTGATGTCGAGCGCGATAAGCGTACGACTGAGAAAGCTGACATCGCCACCAAGGAGGCCGAACCCACTGTCGATGTAGGTGACGAAGGCCTGCATGAACTGGTCGATGACGTTGAGGTCGTTCACGGCTGGGTCCTAACGAGCTGGGAAAAGGGCCGCGCAGGTCCGCGAGGGGGCGTCGGCGAACCTGCGCGGGAGTCACGGCAACAGGGATGCGCGACCTGCCGCCGTCCTCGGCAAAGACCTACTGGGGGGTGTAGGCGCTGCCGGAACCGAGGAACTTCTTGGTCGCGCCCTGCGCGTCGGACTGGGCCTGCGCACGACTGGCGCGCTCGATTGCATCGGCGCGGTACTGGGCCGCCATCAACGTCTGCAGCTGGAACTGCTGCTTGGCGACGAGCGCGAGCAGCTGGTTCGTGGCCTGCTGGGCCTGCAAGGCCCCCTGCGCGCCCTGGCTGCGCTGGACGATGCCGTTGAGTGTGCTGGCGTCCGCGGCGACGTTCTCAACGACCTGCGCTTGGACGGTCATGGTGTGCTTGTACGCAGCCATCGAGGCGTCAAGCCGGGCGCGCGCATCGATGACGTGCTGATTGCCGGTGAGCGCCTGGTTGAAGCTCGTCGGGAACATCGACTGGAACTGCTGGTCGAGACCAGCGACGCGGAACCGGATGGCCTGCGCCTGCCCCATAAGCTGGTCGATTTGGCTAATCGTCTGGGTGATGGCCTGCAGCTCGGGGAACGTGATCGTGCTCAGGTTCCTCGCCTGGTTGATCAGGCTCTGGGCCTGATTCTGCAGCATTTGGATCTGATTATTGATCTGCTGGAGCGTCCGCGCGGCGGTCAGGATGTTCTGGCTGTAGTTGCTCGGATCGAAGACGGTGAGCTGCGCCTGCGCCGGAGTAGCGGACGTCAGCAGGCCCGTCACGAGCGAGCCGCTTGCACCGAGTGCGAGTGCGCCGGCCATCAGATATTTCTTCAAGGGGATTCTGGTCATGGTCATTCTCCGGGGCTTGGGGGTCAGGGAGCGGGGAAGTCGGCGAGAAGGTCGGCCGCCCAGCCGAGATCGGCGGAGGCGAGGAAGCTGGTGGCGAACCCGTCCGGGCCAGCGTCGGCGAGGGCGGTGTCGATGCGGCGCTGGCTAGCCGGATCGGATGCGCCGCAAAGCGCCAGCGAAACTGGTCCGAGACCAAGTTCGAACAGGCGATTTCCTCGCGCCGACTGAAGGTAGTAGTGCCGCTTTGGCGTCGCCCTGCTGACAAGCTCGATCTGGCGATCGTTGAGGCCAAAGCGGGCATAGGCTTCCCGGCTCTGCGGCTCGATGGCGCGATCGTTGGGCAGGAGGATGCGCTGCGGGCAGCTCTCGATGATGGCCGGCGCGATGCTGCTGCCAGCGATGTCGGCGAGGCTCTGCGTCGCGAACAGGACCGCGACGTTCTTCTTGCGCAGGGTCTTCAGCCATTCGCGAATGCGCGCGGCGAAGAGCGGATGATCGAGGAAGATCCAGGCCTCGTCGAGAATCAGCAGTGTTGGCCGGCCGTCGAACCGTTCCTCCAGGCGGTGGAACAGATAGGTCAGGACCGGTGCCACGACGCTCGCCTGCCCGAGCAGAGCCTCGGTCTCGAAGCACTGGACGTCGGCGAACGCCAGACCGCTCTCGCTCGCGTCGAGAAGTCGACCGTGCGGGCCGTCGAGCGTGTAGGGCTGGATCGCGGTGCGCAGCGCATTGGACTGGAGCAGCAGCGCTAGCCCGGTCATCGTGCGCTCGGCGGGCGGTGCCGACGCCAGGCTGCCGAGCGCCGACCATACGGCTTCCTTCACCTCCGGCGTGACGGTCACCCGCTCGGCATCGAGCAGTGCGGCAATCCAATCCGCCACCCAGCTCCGCTCGGTCGGGTCGTCGATCCGCAGGAGTGGCTGGAACGCCAGCGCCCCGTCCGATACGGTGTCTGCGCCGAGCGCGTGATGGACTATCGAGACGAGCCTCCCACCTCTCGATAGAGCGAAACCTCGCATCACTGAACATCTCGACGCACCATGAAGAGCGAGGACGGAGCGGACGCGGGCACGCTCGCTTCCGGCTGCGTATCCCACTGATATCGGACGGCGAACAGGACTTGGCGTGGTTGCTGGGCCACCGGCGGCGGCGCCTTCGATGGCACGCCGCCGACCGTCTGGAGATAGGCAACGGTCTCGCCGGGAAGTGCGCGTCCCGCCGCGAGATGCGCCGCGTAACGGCCGGGGCCGGCGTTGTAGGCGGCGAACAGACCGGGATAGCCGAACCGGTCAAACATCAGGCGCAGATAGAAGGTGCCTGCAAGAATGTTGTCGCGCGGATCGTCGGGATTGGCGCCGAGACCGAGCCTCTGCCGCGTCGCCGCCCAGGTGCCCGGCATCAGCTGCATCAGGCCGATAGCGCCGGCCCGGCTGCGGGTCGGCCGGCCGTCAAGCCTGGTCCTCCCCCGGCTCTCGGCCTGCATGACCCGCTCGATCCATGCGGTCGGAACGCCGAAGCGGAGCGATGCCTCGGTGATGTACGGGCGCCAGTCGGCGACGCTTTCGGCCTGGGCCGGCATGGCCACGACGAGCGCCACCACGCACGCGAGCGTCCTCAACGGCGCCACAGCAAACGTGCCTTTCCGATGATGTCGCGCTCCTCCGTCGCACCGAAATAGCGGCCGTCGAATGAGGCTGGACTGTCCATAAGCAGGAAGAGCTGGCGACCGTGGAGCCGAATGCAGCCCGACCACGCGGGCATCGGTCGCCCCCGTCCGTCGGCAAGCCGGCGCTCGGCTGCCCGATGCCCATTGACGAAGATCTCCTGGCCGAGGGCGCAGACCTCATCGCCGGCTTGAGCAGCGACGCGCTTCACCAGCGGCACGTTCATCGGCAGGTAGTGGCGCTCCGCGGCAAGCCGCCGGAAGGGTTCGGGAACGCGCGCGACCACCATATCGCCGGCTTCGGCCGATGCGCCGGGCATGACCGCATAGAGACCGATCGGCGCGCTCTCGCTGGCGTTCCAGACAAGGCGCGGCGCGGGCGGAATGGCCGCGCTGGCGAGCAGGACAGCGATGCCGACACCGGCGGTTGCCATCCGCGTGCGCAGCCGCGAGCGGCGCATCTTGGCGGCGCGGAGCGCATCGCCCCAGGCGAAAAGCGGAGCGTCGCCCGCGCGGTTGCGGCCCCCATTCATTGCCCGATCTCCCGGGCCGCCTGCTGGCCGGACCAAGCCTCGAAGTCGTCGATATGGTATTGGACGAACCGGCTGTGACGCCGAAACACCGGGCCCTTCCCGGCTCGGCGCAGGCGCTTCAGCAGCCGGCTCGAAAGCTTGAGATAGGCGGCGGCCTGATCGGTATTGAGGAAAGGCGAGCCGCGCTTGGCGCGGTTGGCCCGGGCGATATCATCGTCGGTGTCCATCGGGATCGGTGTCCTTGAAAGGAACCGCACTGCGCGGTCGGGACATCGGAATGCCGCGTGGAGCATCGGCTGGAGAGTGTCGAAAGCTGCGTGGGCATTTTCGACACACCCAAGGTGAAAGCCCCGCACCTGACCGGCGCGTGGCTTGTCGGTCAGCGCGACCAGATGAGCTTGTGCTCGCCGTTGTCGCCCTGCGTCAGGGTGGCGTAGATGGGTGCCGGGAAGGACGGATCGTCGAGCTTGAGGCTCAGATACTCCGCCCCGGTCTCGCGCGCCGCCTTGGTCCAGCCCGCGCCGAATTCGACGCCACCGGCGCTCACGCGATGATCAGGTGCCTTATCGTGCTCGCGTTCGACAGGCCGGATGCTGGCCTTGACCCGAAGGGTGAGGGTGCGGATTTCGCCATTGTAGACGCCATCGTCGCCGCGAGTGAAGCTGCCGATCTGTGCCATGATAACCTCCATTGGGTGGATCGATGCCGCCCCATGCGGCCTCGATGCGGTTGTCAGGCCGCGGGCCGGACGACGCGCACCGTCAGGCCGAAGCGAAGCGGAGGACGGCGTAAGCCGAGCTTCTTGTCGCGCGAGGAAGGCGCGGGTTAGCCGCGCCGGGGAAGAAGGTCGGCGAAGCCGTTGCGCGGCAGAGGAAGGCTTGCGGCAGACCGCGATCGATCAAGGCCGCAGGGTTGCAGAGAACGAAGACCATGCAGTTCGTGTGCCTGATTTCGGTCAGTCATTACGGTGGTGGCCAGGCCTCTGCGGATGAAATCAGCCTTAGCCTGACGTTTGGCTGGCCTTCCCGCCGTCGCAAGCTAGAGCATGGCACAGAGGGGCGTGATGACGGTATCGGACCAGGTTCGTGGACTGATCGAGCGGCTCTCGCCGGAGCCGATCTGCGATGACTGCATCTGCGAGCGGCTCGGACTTTCGGTCCACGGGAGCTTGCTGGCACGCGCGGTTTCGAACGCCGAAAGGACACGTGCTCGATCTGCGGCGTCGAAAAGAAGGTGATCCGTTTCCGCGCCAAGTGACCTGGAAAGTGCTGCCGCCGATGGCAGCTCATCCTGCGCGGGCTAGTCCTTCCACTCGCTCCGCCGCGCGGGCAACCGTGTCTGGGCTGTCCTGAGTTTAGGTTTAGACCCGCGATTGCCGCGAACGACCGGCGACCCCTTCTTGTCCCATACCCGAATGGTTTCGGACACGATGTTGCGGTATTTCTGTGAAGGATCCCAGGCCCAGTCGAAGGTGACTGTATCGGACGCGAATACCCACTTTTGAGAACCGAGCGCCAAGAAACTGTACCAGACTCCGTCCACATTGATGGCGTGGCCGTGCAGCGCGCCGGTATTCCCGCCCTTGCTCGGCGGCCGGCTCGGTTCACGCAAGGTGGCCTTGTAATCGGTAATAGCCGTCCGCTCGACCGTCTGGCGTTCTGCTGATGAGGAGTCTTCGATCTTGGGCATCCTGGGCATTTAGAGTCGCGCCAGCGACATCGCCATTACAAAAAATCCGCGCGCCGACGCCGGTACGGCGGAGGCGCGCGGTCGATTTTGAGGGTCCAGATTGATGGGCGGGTCGGAGCCCGCCCACCCGGAATCACGCCGCTTGCGCGAAAGGTTCCGGATCAGCGCCAGGGTCGGGGTCCGCCTCCGGACTGCGCGCCGCTTCAACCTTGGCGTGGGCAGCAACGGTGCCGACGCCGCCCCGACTGGTGTAAGCCGAAGCCGGGAAGGCAAGCCATTTCGGCACCCAGCGCTCGACCTTGGTGCGGCCGTCCGCGCCGTCCAGATGATCGCGGACAATGCGCTTCAAGGTCTTGGCCTTCTCTTGCCGGTTGGCCGTGGCAACGGTCTCCCCCGCCACATCGGCGACGATCCGGGTCAGGACTTCCCTGTCGCGGATCAGTTGGAAGAAGGCCGCATCCGCCTGCCACCAGTCGGCCATATCGACGCCGATATGCGACCCAACGGTGGCGACAGCGGCGCTGCCGCTCGCCAGCGTTTCGCCCATGATGACCGTGATGATCTCCATGATCACCGGATCGGGCAACTCGATCAGGCGCAGGAACACGCCGGCCACACCGTAATCGTCGCCATCGCCGCCGGTTACGGTGGGCTCTTCCGCCGAGAAGCCGAGCACCGCCAGCACGGCGCGGCGGCGCTCGTCGAAGACCGCCTCACCGCGGGAGGTTTGGACGCTTTCGCGGACCTCGTCGTTGCGGGTAGCCTGCGGCTCGGGCGACACGCGCCACAGGTGTGAACCGCCAATGGCATGGGCGACCATCAAGCGTAGCGCGATTCCGGAATGGCTTAGCATCGCCGCGCGAACAGCGGCGTGACGATGGAGATCGAGATAGGTCTGCATCGTCGATGTGGATCGGTGCAGACACGCTGAGAGGACCGTCTTGACGACGATCCTTCAACGTTTTCAATGCTTTGAGAAAAAATGGTGCCCAGAAGAGGAGTCCGCGACACATTTCGGTTCGAGTCCTCGTCGATGTCCGAGATAAGTCCTGAGTTTTCAGCGATGGCCGGTTCGAGTCCCAGAAGATCACCCGAACCAGTCCGCCCGACCGCCTCTTCATCGTCAGACATCGGCATACCATCTACTTTGATGGTGTTTTTAATGGTTTCGGCGAGCCCTTTGGAGCTGGCACCATCATGGCACTGAATCACATCCAGATCACCAACGCCAAGCCCCGGGACAATGCCTACAAACTGGCCGATTCCGACGGGCTGTATCTTTTCATCCAGCCGAACGGGACGAAGCTGTGGCGAATGAACTATCGGCATCTCGGCCAGCAGAACGCTCTACTTCGGCGCTTGGCCCGAGGGGGAATCGCTGCAGCACGCCAACTGCGTGACCAAGCACGAGAACAGATCGCCGCCGGCCTTGATCCCGCCGGAGAAAGCGGATCGACAGGCTAGCGCTATAAGGCCACGCTGAGTGCTGCCTTGTACTTGATGCCTGACGCAGCCTCGAGCAGCCGCGCGGTCTCCTCGACGCTCAAGACCACCCGCAATTTGGGTGTGTAGCGAACGACCGCTAGGGTCAGGACCATCTCCGGGCGCTTGAGGGTAATACCGAACAGGAACCGTCCAACATCAAGTGATTTGGGCCGTCGAGGATGAGAATATACTTTTTCCCGACAGGCATGGCCGCGTACGGTCGGGTGGTTGCCTGTCTCGCGATCAGTGCCTTCCAACGCATCCTCGAAGGCGCGCACATTACCCATCACATGGCGGAGTCCGGACGATGGGCGATTGCGCCTGCGCCAGGCGGGGCCGACCGGCGGCCCCCGTTCGGACAAGCATGGAGCCGAGGGAAAAGCCGCATCACCGATCATCGATCGAGTGCGCGCAGGTTATGGTTTCGGGTGCCGGTTGGTAACCGGGTTGAAGACCCCAAAAACGTTATTAACCCGGCTTTGCAGACGCTTGTCCTCAATAGGATAAGAGTCCACAAAGCCTCCCACTTCTTTTTGACAATGGCGAGGTCGTTAAATGAGCAGGTTACGGAAAGAGCACATAACTACCGGGCTTCGCGACATATCAGCACGATGGACGCGGTATTGCCTGGACGGGTCGTGGAGCCAGGGTGTCACGGAAACCGCTCTCACCAACGCGAACGCCATCACGCCAACCCGGGTGCTGAACTGATGGGCGCCGCTTCGGACAGCGAGCGCCCATGCGCCGTGATCACTGGCGGTGCGGGACTGCTTGGCCGCGCGATGGCAATTGCTTTCGCACGTAAGGGCATGAACATCGTGCTGGCCAGCACCAATGCTGAAAACCTCGAGGCTGCGGCTGTTCGAGTGCGGCAGGAGGGGGTCGACGTCCTGACGGTCAGGACAGACGTCGCAAGTCCCGAACAAATGGACGAGCTCGCTGCAAAGTCCTTCGCGCGTTTCGGCCAGGTCAACCGGTTGTGCCTCAACGCGGGTAACGCCATTCTGAAGCCGTTCGACGAGCTTACGCGAGACGATTGGAACAAGGTTCTGGGGGTCCATCTTGGCGGTGTGTTGAATGGCGTCACGGCATTTCTGCCGCAACTCATCCGGCAGGGCGGAGACCGCCACATCGTGCTCAGCTCATCCATGGCAGGGGTTGGGCTCGCTGATCTGCGGCTCATGAATGCGCCCTATGTCGTGTCCAAATTCGCCATGAACGGGTTGGGCGAAGTCATGGCGCCATCTCTTGAACCCCACGGCATCGGGGTTTCGATCCTGTGCCCGGGCATGACAGTCGCCGACCCGGCCGCGATGAGCGGTGTAAGCTGGCCCATGCCAAGCGCCGCCTGGTATCAGGACAATCTCTTGAATCCCGATCAGGTCGCAGCGGAGATGTTGTCCGGAATTGCCGAAAAGCGGCTTTACATTTTTTCTCATCGTCGCGGTCGTGACGAGGTAACTCAACGGAACGCAAAGGTCATGGAAGGCTTCGCTCAAGCGGAACGCACGTCCCCGCCGATGACTCGCACCTGATCGCCGCTCTATCGCCATCTGGGGTCGGCGCCGGGGTCGAGCGCGTTGCACCCGACGTGCTTAATCCGTGGGTTTCATTCAGGAAGGCTTCAAGGCGTATCCTCTTCCGGGTATCGGCCGGTAAAGTATAGCAGCGTCACGCCAATCAGTATCATTACACCGACAAACACAAATGCGTATCTATAAGAACCGAAAATATCGAAAAATATTCCTGTAACAAACGGAAATGTGCCATAGCCAACGCTGAACAGGCCCAGCAAAAGACCGTATATCTGCCCGTAGTGGCGCACACCAAAATAACGGCTGATAAAATAGGCCAACATATCCCCCTCTGCACCGGCGGCAACGCCGGTGCAGAGCATGGCGATGACCGCGAGGGTCAACGAGCCGTTGAAGGTCGCCAGGATGGCACAAGCCAAGGCTGGAAAGAGGAACACGCCCAAAATTACCTGCCGCGCGGTCAATCGATCGAGCATCCGCCCGGTCAGCAATCGCCCTATCAAAAGGGCGGGCCCGAGCAGGCTCGTGACCCAGGTGGCATCCTGTGGTGAAAGACCGCTATCCGTCAACAGCGAGTTGCTGTGGATGACGATGCTCGACACCGCGCCCGCGACAATCGGCATGCCCGCCGCGATCAACCAAAAGGCCCGCGTCCGTATCGCCCCGCGCAAGGTCAAACCATCGGATCCGATCCCCGGCCGATTGCTATCAACGACTTTGTTTGGCCGGAAACGGCTCCGGGTCAATGCTATGAGGGGCAGGGTTGTGACGAGCATCAATGCCGCGAAGGCGATATAGGTGCCGCCGATTCCGAATAAACGATAGAACCAAAGGGTCAGCCAGGGCATGGTTGCAGCGGCCAGAGCCGAACCTGACGTGGCTATCGCGAAGGCCAGGCCACGTTGTCGCACAAAGCATTCTGCCAAGGCGTGGCTCCACACAATCACCGTGGAAAACAGCTGCGCAAGCCCGAGCAGCCCCCATGAGGCATACCAGAGGGCGAGACTGGGGCCACTGAAGCCGATGCACAACAGCGCAACTGCCGAACAGACGGTGCCAACGAAGGCAGTTCGATAAAGTCCGAAACGGCGCGCCACGGCCCCGGCCAGGTGCCCAAACAACAGGGTTACGAATGCTTGGGACGAGAGCATCAGCGTGGTTTCGCTGCGGCTCCACCCCCACGCCTGTTCGATCGGTTTGACGAGGACCCCTGTCGGGTAGACGATCAGGGACATCCAGTAGATCGCGGCGAATGCGGTCAAGAGGGTCGGCAGTCCATTGCGCCATTCAGACGGTGCCGTCACCGGACCCCTCTCGGACATCTCCTGGGTCCCTTTCGAATGCGTCATTTGGCTGCCTTATGATGGAGGTCCCGTCGGATCCGGACGACAAGATTGAATCCTAACGCGATCACCGCATTACTCCCGATCCCGTCCGGCATTGGGGCCGCTTAATTTAAATCTTGCGGAACACCGCGTTTCCACCCGCAGGCGTTTGCACCGCTAAAGCCGAGCCCGCGAGCAAAGGCGCCTTCCAAGGGTTTGGCAGACAGCCCCCATGCCTTAGCCGTCAACAACTCCGATCGCAACGGACAGTTGGCTTTCCAGCCAGCCGATTTCGTCGAAGCCCGCCCCACCGGTGCGGTCGATCAGGTCGACCAGGATGCGCCCTTCGGTCGCTCGGACGATCTTGTCGTGCGGCGCGGCCGCAACGGCAATCTCGATCATATGCAAGGCCTTTTCGGGCTCTCCTAGCGCGCGCAACTCTTCCGCCTTTGCCGCCATGGCCGCATGGCCCCCGGCCATTTCCGCCAGCATCGGCCAGACCGCGGCGGCAGGCGTCGCGTAAAGCTCCGAAGTCAGTTCGGCGCGAAACCAGCCGGTGTATTCCTCCCAGACCGAGCGCACGTACCAACGGGTCGGCCCCCGACCCAAGTTCGAGAGTCGCAAGTCCGACGGCAGTTCTACCGCTTCCATGATGGCCGAAAGAGACTCGCCCGCGGCCATCCGGCGCACGGTGTCGTCGTGCATATAGCGGACGGCATCGCGGATCCGGCTCAACGCTTCACGGATGGGCGCCGCGCCGCGCAGCGGATCGCCGTGGCCCGTGATCAGAACTTCGGGCCCCAGATCGATCAGCTTTTGCAACTCCCGCAGGAAGCCGGGGACGCTGCGCAGGCGGTCACCGCGCAGCGTATAGAAATTGGGCATGGTGCCGAACACCGCGCTCATGAAATTGCCGGTGAACAGCGTCTTCGTCTGCGGTAGCCATATGCAGATCGCGTCAAAAGCCTCGCCCGAGGGCGTGGAAATCAGTTCGAACTGGCGCCCACCGACTGTCAACGACAGGCCGTCTGCGAACCGCGTGGTGAGGCTCACCTGCTTTGGCGCGGTAGACGGAGGTTTGCCGGATTCCCGCTCCATCTTGTCCAAGATCGCGCGAATGATCCGGACATTGCGGCGGCTGAAAAAGGTCGCCAGCGCCGTCCGTTCGGCCACCAGCACCTCGAACTCGCGCTGCCCGACCAGATCGGCTTGCGGATCGGCGAAGGCTTCCCAGCCCCCGGTGTGATCGACGTGACTTTGGGTAAAGATGATCTTTTGAACGTTCAGCTTGCGCCCCAGCAGTTGCTCGAAGCGTTCGCGGTGGCGCCCGCCGTGTTCGGCCAATCCGGTGTTTATCACCACGTCGCCGGCATCGCTGGCGACGACGTAGCAATTGGTGACACTCTTCGACATCAGTATGCCGTCACCGAGATCCTCAGCGCTGTGATCGGGACGCCATTCGTTGACCTTGAGGCGGGGATGGTCGGCCTGTCGGTAGCGCGGTTCGGGGATGTTGGTTATGGCATGAACTCCTAGGGTTAGATGCTCACCCTGACCCGCTGAGATAAGTTCCCGAGCCTGCGCAGGTCAGGTTCGGACCTCCACGGGTACCGAGAACCGGTCAGTATAGAAGCGGAACCGTTCGCGCAGCGCCGCCACGTCGAGATTGAAGTCCCCGGCAAGGTCATAGGCGACCCGTCCGTCGCGGCCCCGCGGGTGGCTGGCCATGTAGTCGCGCATGTCGGCAACGCTGTCCGGCGTGGATTCGAATCCGGCGAACTCCAGCACCCGCTGTGCCGATCCGACATCATCCGCGATGATATCGGCAAACGCCAGCTCGAACAGCTGCCCGGGCGGAACGGCCTCGCGATCACTCACATAGGACCGCAGCATGCGCTCAATGCGATCGACCCAGTACGCCACGTGTCCGGCAATGTCCGGGTGCTTCTGGTCCTGGAGAACCGAGAGCCCGCGCAAGGTCAGGACCGATTGCAGAATCGCCAGCGGATCCCGCAGGATCTGGACGAACCGGGCATCGGGATAATTGGCCATCAGCGCCGGGAGCTGCTCCGAATGCTGATTGCCTTTCAGAATCCACCTTCTTGGGCTGGGATACTGGAACGCGATCGCCTTGAGGATCCGTTTGCCGTAGGCGAAGCTGGCCGTCTGGTTGTTGCTGAGCTGATAGTCGCGCCAGCGCGGGATCTGGGCCATCCATTCCCACTGATAGGTCGCGAAATTTGGCATCTGCAATTCGTTTTCGCCACAGGCGTGGCCGGGCGAATGTTCGTGCATGGCTGCCACGATCGGGTTTGTGGCCATTTGCCGCCAGATTTCGTCAGCGCGCTGCCAGCGCGGATCGAGATTTCCGGGCTGGGGTTCTTCCCCCGGGTCCGGCACGGCCTGCGCGCCCAGGTAAACCGGCAGGTGCCGCAGCCGACGATCGGCGGCGACGAGATTTTCGAGGTGGGTCGTGCCTGAACGCGGCAGGCCGACGATGATGATCGGACGATCGATGACAACGTTGTCAATCTCCGGGTGCCGCCCCAGGTAGTCCTCATTCATCAAGCGATTGGCCGCAGCCTTGACGCAGCCCGCGCGGAACTTGGCCTTGGCAAAGCGCCACATATTGGGATCGGCCGCGACTTCATCGAGCATGACTTCGAGCCTCTCGACGAAGTCCATCGATCCGAAGTTGTCGAGTCCGGTCCTTGTGCGGGCTTCGGCCAGCACACCCTGCGCCGACATATCGATCGGTTCCGCATCTACGCTTTCCAGCTCGCGCCACCGCTCCTCCGGTAACGCGGGATTGCGGAACTGCTCAACGCGCAAAATCTTGGGTTCCAGCCCGGTGATGTTTGCTCCGCCCATTTCAGTAAACCCTCATCATGAGAGCAGTTGCGCCGACAACGGCAGACAACCGGTTCCGGCGATACCGCATCGAATTGCACTGAGCTGTGCAGCGCTGAGAAGACCACGTATTACCGCCATCCAATCCGATTGTCCCCGCCTCCAAATGACAAAACATTGAGGCCATTTGCCTTCTCTCCCATCCTGCCGCTTGGTCTTATTTGACATAAGTGCCAGCGTTGGCAATCCGAAAACCAACTGCCCGCCCCGCTTGGGCGGTCATCGAGGCTTGGACGCAGCGAAAGCTCTGCACCCTCTTGTGGTACACTTGGGACATCTCGCCGGCGAGGGGCACGTCTTTCCCGGCGCGGGGGGAGCACTCATGGCACCAGCCCCGCATGCTGCTCACCCGCTGGCGCTCGATTCCGGCCTCAACGCAGCTGAAATCGCGCCCTCCTATGGCGAAGATCGGTGCCGAGCGAGATAAGAAGTGCTCTGCCTACGCCAGTACCGAGATGACATCGGGCTTGAATTTTGCATGATGGACGGGACGGTTTAGGATCCGCTAGAGCGGTTTCTGTTCATTGACCCCGAGCGCCTCGTTTTTATCGACGAGACCTGGACCGCCACCAACATGACCCGCAGTCACGGGCGCTGCCGGAAAGGCGAGCGGTTGCGAATGGGCTTCCCGCATGGCCACCGCAAGACCACCACGCTGGTGGCTGGTCTGCGCTTGGCCGGCATGGTCGCGCCGATGGTGCTCGACGGGCCAATCAACGGTGACTGGTTCGAAGCCTATGTGGCGCAGGTTCTGGTGCCTGAACTGCGCCCCGGCGATGTGGTCATCATGGACAACCTCTTGAGCCCCAATCGGGCCGCCGTGCAGGAAAGGATCGAAGCGGGCGGCGCAACCCTGCGCTTCCTCCCGCCATACAGCCCCGACTTCAACCCGATCGAGAAGGCCTTCTCCCGACTCAGGGCCATGCTCCGCAAGGCGGGCGAGCGCACCGTCAGCGGACTGTGGGACCTGATCGGCACACTCGTCGACATCTTCCAACCAACGAATGGGCCAACTACTTCAGATCGTGCGGCTATGACTCCGAATGAACGGAAATCGCTCTAAACTGCGAGCCGACGCTGATAAATGAAAACTATGCGACGCGCGTAGCGGTCCTTACTTCACCGCGTCTCGTACGACTTGGCTCGTGCCATCACGGCATCGCGATCGACCTCCGCCGTGCCTTTGGTGACCCCGAGCTGACAATACTTCAACCCCGTTTGCAGCGCGATAGAGCGGCCCACGTCCAACGATTCCCATATGGCGCGCACGGTTCCCTGGGTAGCCACGGACGGCTTTGTGGCGATCTTTGCCGCCAATTCGTGCGCCCGCGCCCACAGGCTTTCCAGCTTCACCACCTCGGTTACCAGCGAGATACGCAGAGCTGTTTCCGCTCCGATGCGTTCATCGTTGCCCATGAGCACCATCCGCAGCACCTCCGACAGCGGCACGCGATGCCGCAGCCCTATCGGCTCAAGGGCCGCCACGTTGCCGTAGGTGCAGTGGGGATCGAAGAATGTCGCCTCTTCTGAACAGATAACGATATCAGCTTCATTCACCCAGTATAGTGCACCACCGGCGCACATCCCGTGAACTGCCATCACCACCGGCTTCCACAGCCGGTTGTGTTTAGGGCCCAAGAACTCGCCTGGATCCACCTGTGCGAACAGATCATCGTACATGCACACGCTGGCGGTTTCCATATCCAGATTGGTGCCGTCCCGCACATCCACCCCGGGGGAGAAAAACTTCCCTGGGGAAGCCCGCAATACAACAGCGTTCACATCGTGGTCGATACGGATGCGCTCCCAGACATCGCTAAATTCTAGGCACATTTGCTTATTGAAGCTATTAGCAGCTTCAGGACGATTTATCGTAATGGTCGCGACTTTATCATCGCCTTTCTCGAAGATTATAGTCTGATATTCGGTAACTGCCATAGCATTGTTCCTTAGCACTCAGCCATGTTTACAAAAGCGGGCGAGATATATCGGCCTGAAGGGTTCCTGCAAAGCACGATTCAGCCGTCCAAGCCCGGAACGTACTGCGGGAGTGCGAGCCAGCAAAATCCTGGAGAAAGATCGTAGCGACGCGTTGGCCGAACGCATCCTCAAGCAGCACCCACCTCTCGCAACGGTTACGCACTCGCCTTATTCGTCGATTTCCTATTCAAGCAGCTATTCTCCGCCAGCCATTTGACCCGAACCCGCCGATGGGCGATCCGCCAACTTCCGTTCTCGCGAACGAAGTCGTCTTCGTAATAGCCAGTATGATCCAGGCCCACGTCCGTCTGAACCGTCCAATAAGTGGTGGCCTTGGCGGTGCCTCCCGTCACCACAATATGCTGGGTCCCGATATGATGGCGCACATACTCCGGCCTTGCGCCGTTCACCTGAAGGACTTTATTGGTCTTCTTCCAATGTTCGATTTCCTGTCGCCCCCTTATAGAGGTAATGGGACCTTCAAATATGCCATCTTCAGCGAAAACCGATGCGAAGTTTTCCGCGTCCAAATTGTCGTTGTAAAATGCATACTCGCTCATCCGCTGACGGATCTCCTCCCGAGCCAGTAACTCCTCTAAATCCACGTGCGGGACTCCTCTTAAGATGTTGTAACCTCTTGTAAAATCTTTGAAGCATATTGCTTCACATTCTGCGAGGCGCGGTGCTCGAGGCTATGTGTCGATCCCCGGAGCCCCCGCCATGCGGCCGGAACGGGACACCGTATGCAACCTACGCTGCCATGATGTTGACGCATGTGTCAATCCGGACTGCGTCAATCCGAGCCGCAATGTCGTTATCGGTGACATTTAAGGGCCCGATACCGCGCCGTGCGCCGTCAGTGCCCCGTCCCGCTTGCTGGGATTATAGTAGCCATGAGGACGGTGTCGGACCAGAACGCCTGCGCGCGGAATGTAGCGCACCCCACGTGCACGGCTCGCCGATGTCCACGATTCGACTTCCGACAGGAGACCGACCGACAGGCGGAAGGGTTATGCTTTCTGGAAGATCGGTGCCGGCCCCGCCTAAGCAGACATCTGCAAGTCGGCAAAGTCCGGTCGGGTTATCATATTGTGCCAGTCATTATGAGGCCATGGCTGATTCACCAACAGACGGCCGTTACTGACATAATAATTCCGTCCCGACGATATTTCATCGAGCAACCAGATAGTATTCTGGGACACTTCGTCCAGCCTCTGGTAAAACCTATCAAACGATGACGCCTCAACCTCAACAGATCTGCAATTCGTCTCGATCGTTTCAATGATAACCGCCGCGATATACGTAGACCAGATTTCGATCTGCGTAGGCAATCCTGCCCCTCCTCCGCTGGTATTCTGCGAGTTTGGTCCATACATAATAAAGAAGTTCGGGAACATTGGGACCATCATACCCAAATATGCTTTAGCGCCTTCTTCTGACCACTTATCTTGGAGATGAACACCGCCCACGCCCACGTAGTCCGCCGGCCAGACATATTTCTCGACGCTGAAGCCGGTCGCGGTCACCACCATATCCACGTCGTATTGCGCGCCCGTTGATGTCTCGATTCCGTCGGACGTGAAGCGTGCGATTGGGTCCGTCACCAATTCGACATTGTGTCGCAGCAGGGCCCTATACCAGCCATTGTCCACGACCATCCGCCGTGCAAAAGGAGGATATTGTGGCGTCAACTTGGCAATGAGATCAGGTCGGTGATCAACCTGGTCTTTGATATATTCCTGGAGAAATGTGCGCACCGCGTCATTTTGCCTGCTGAACGCTCCACCACTTGCTTGCCATTCGGGGTCGGGCGTTAGGAGACCATACAGATTCATGGTCGATAACGCGCCCGTGTAGCGGCTCCAGTTCCAGTAATACGGCACGTTCTGCATCAACCACCGCAATTCATCGCTCAAGGGTGCGCCATATTGTTCTCGAGGCGAGATCCATTGCGGCGTACGCTGGAACACTTTGACCCGGTTCGCCTTCGCTGCAACCTGGGCCAGTAACTGGATTCCCGTTGATCCATTGCCGATGATCGCCACGTCCTTGCCGGTAACGTCTCGATCGGCAGACCAATTGGTGGTGTGGAAGATATCGCCGCGGAAATCTTCCAAACCCTCGACGTCCAGCTGCCGCGGCGATGCAAATAATCCGGATGCGCTAATCACAAAATTTGCCGTGATAGTCTCGCTTTCCCCGTTTGGTCTGACGACATTAACCCGCCAACACGACGTCGCCGGATCAAATTGTGCGCCTTTCACCTCCGAATTTAGTCGGATATTTTTCGATACACCGTACTTTTCGGCTATGTGTTCGATATATTGGCGCACCTCGGGCTGTTGCGCGAAGTATTCGGTCCACGGGTAGCATTTTTCGAAGCTGTATTCGTAGACAGCGCTTGGTGTATCGACCCGGGCACCGGGGTAGGTGTTGATGCTCCAAGTTCCACCGATTTCGCCGCGCCGCTCGAGAACGAGATAGGGAATGCCGAGGTTCTCCAGTTGCACACCCATTCCGATGCCGCCGAAGCCCGCGCCAACAATCACGACCAGAAAATTCTCCGGCAGCGCCGGTGGGCCGCTACGCCACTTGGCAGCCCAAGGAAATGGATCGAGCGCCGGAATCTCCCGACGAGCCAAAAACTCCGCGTCATCGAGCGGATCGCCGGCCATCTCCATGAGTTCCCGCAGTTCGTGATCATCGGGGGCCTTGGGTTCAAACTGGTTCAGCCCATTGGTCAGAAAATGGACACCCTTTTCGACCAGGGTTTCCCGATACTTCTCAGGCAGCTGATAGGTCACTCCGGCGCCGCCGCGTACGATTTGACGTTCGGGCACCATTGCTGCGATCTCGCGATCGCGTGTGGCTTGAAAAAGTGCAATGCGGAGTGTACCAAGATCCGCCTTCTCCAAGGCTTGCCGCATGCGCGCCCGAGATACATTGTTCATTTTCTCTCCACTCCTCTTGATCCACTTCATAGATGTACTCGATGAAATGACGACTTAACCTTGGGGCTTAGCAAGGGGGGACGATAAATGGTCGTCTGCCGAGGAGCCTGCGGGCCCCGGATGAACTGTTACTGGAAAGTCAATCGGACCCCGTCCAGCGGCTGCGTCGACCGCCAGTTCCGCAGAATTTCAAAAAATCTTGAATATTCGCCCGAATAGGGCGAACTTTTTAGGGTATATTTATCCGGCACTGCACCCTCATTATTATAATAACCTGGGGTACATTCGCTCGATCCGGGAGAATTGGCTATTTCCCCAAAAACCTCTTCCCACCATTTATCCTCTGCTTCAGCCGTCGCCTCGATGGTGGCAATCTTGTTGCTGAGGCAATAGTCGAGAACCCAGCTGGCATGATCTGCGATCTTGGTCAAAAGATGCGCAAAATTGACCGTGTACCCGCCTTGCGTCGTGCCAAGCATGATCAAGTTGGGAAAGCCGTTTGTCATGGCTCCGTGTAACGTTCGCGGACCATCGGCCCAGGCTTCGGTGAGCGAACGCCCTTCCCGACCATAGATCTCAAAACCAAGGCGTTTGGTGTATGAGGTACTCATTTCGAAGCCTGAGGCATAGATGAGGGCATCGAGTGGGAATTCTTTCCCGTTTACTACGGGCCCCGCTTCCGTCATGCGATCGATACCCTTTCCTGCGGTATCTACCAGGGTGACATTAGGTCGCGCAAAGGCCTGCAAATATTCGTCATGAAAGCAGGGGCGCTTGCACATCCGGTTATACCAAGGCTTCAAAGCCTCTGCCGTTGCCTTGTCTGGCACGATCGAATCCACGCGGGCGCGAATTTCATTCATAAGCTTGAAGTCGTAAAGTTGCTGCTTTTGTGGTGAGAGGACAGCCCCTTTGTTATGGCCGAAAATTTCGGTCCATCCGTCTTGAACTAGGTCCTCGTCCCAAGCCCTGCCCACCATGATCGACGCGAAGTTCTCCATGCGCGCCTCTTGCCAGCCCGGCTTGAGCGACTTGGCCCATTCCGCGCTGGTTGGCTGGTTGTTGCGAACCGCGACCCCTGATGGCGTGCGCTGAAAGACAAACAGATGTTTCGAGGCTTCCGCCAATTTGGGTACGGCCTGAACCGCGGTTGCGCCCGTGCCGACGATCCCCACCCGCTTGTCGCGAAGCTTGTCCATGGGCGCAGTCGGGCCTCCTCCGGTATAGGAATAATCCCACCGTGTCGTATGGAAGCTATGTCCTTTGAACTTTTCGATGTCGGAAATGCCCGGCAACTTGGGCCTGTGCATGATGCCGCCAGCAATTACCACGTATCGGGCTAAAATACTATCATCGTGGCTGGTATTTACCCGCCAGTGCATCGAGTCATTTTCCCATTTGAGGCCTTTCACCTCGGTCTGGAAAATAGCATTAGGATACAGATCAAAATGCCGGGCTATACGCTGGCAGTGCTCAAATATTTCTACACCTTTAGCATATTTTTCGCTGGGAATATAGCCGGTCTCTTCAAGAAGGGGCATGTAAATATAAGATTCGATATCGCAAGCTGCCCCAGGATAGCGGTTCCAGTACCAAGTTCCGCCAAAATCGCCGGCCTTGTCGATGATCTTGATATTTCTCACGCCGCGGCGAGCAAGGGCGGCCGCTGTCAGAAGGCCACCGAACCCTGCGCCAACTATTAAAACATCGGTCACGGCAACGATCGGAGCGCGATCGGTAGCAGTCCCGACAAGGGGATCGCGGTTATAATCGCCCAAGATGGACGATGCGTCGACATACTGAGCGTTCCCCTCAGGGTGGTTCAGTAATCTTTTCCGCTTCTCCTCTTGGTATTTAACGAGAAGATCTTCAGGATCAAATTGCATTTATCCTCCACCACCCATGTAGGTCAGGTGTAAGTTGCCCTGTGGCTTTACTTTGTACAAACTCTTACCATACTGTACGCCAGAGCGAAGGCGGAGTCTGGCGCGCCGGGAACGGCACATGTTTCTGTAGTGACATCCGCACCGGCCTTGCGCTAGCTTCGGTCACGGTGTGCTGGGTCAGATACGCTATGACGGATTCCGGCGGTATAGCCGATCCGCGCGGGTCTGGACCCGAACAGGGCGATGGCGGCAGCGCCTAGCTCCGGCCACCGCGTCAGAATTCGACTCTTTGCCAAAGATTTAATCGAGGGTTCCTGCCATGACCTGCCGCCCAACTTCGAGCACCAACAGGGCATAGCGGTGCAGCGACCGACCAACCTCGGTCGGCATCTGGCCAGCAATCGAGCGCGCATAGTTCCCCTCCAGAATGCAAGCGAGCTTGAAGGCCGCGAGTACCGTGTACCAAGGCATCGGACCCATATCGCGTCCGGCAAGGTCACCGTATAAAGCAATGAGCTCTCGACGCGGCAAAAAGCCATTCCACGGGGTGCAAACAGGTAGCTTGCCGGGAGGATCGGCCGGATCCCACCAGCTCGTGAGGAGCCATCCTAGGTCCAACAGCGGATCACCCAGCGTGGACAGTTCCCAGTCAATCAAACCTGCGATCACCGGCCGATCGTGACAATACATCACATTGGGGAATTGCAAATCGCCATGGATGATCCCGATCCGGCCATCGCTTGGGACGTGGTCCGCCAGCCAACGGCTGATCTCTGCGATATGGGGTAATTCGTGTCCTTGATAACCTGGGAGACTCTCATAACTTTCAAGTTGCCCCAGCCAGCGTTCGACCTGGCGAGCATGCCAGTTCTCTGCCTTGCCATGTAGCTCGAGCCCCCGAGCCTTGTAATCGACCGAACCCAGCGCCACTGCGGCCTTGATATATTCGATTCCCATCGCTTCCCGCCACGATGCATGTTCCGCATATTGCCTAGGAAGCGGGCCCAAGGGCGAAAAGCCGTCCAAGGCAGCCATCACGTAAAATGCGGCGCCGATCACGTTCAGGTCCGAACAGGATGCATACAGTTGCGCATGCGGCACGGCAGTCCCGCCTATGCCCGAGAGCAAGCGCGCCTCGCGCAGCATGACCTCATCGCTCTGTTTGCGCTTGTTAAGGGGTGGCCGGCGCAGGACGCACTTCGCATTGGCTCGCGTCAGAAGGAAGAGGCAATTCTGCGAACCGCCTGCCAGACGTTGAATGGCAGTGATTGGTCCCTCGCCCGGAATGTTTGCTTGCGATTCAATCCAATCGTTAAGTGCCGGCCACCGCAGCAACCCTCCAAATTCATCCAAATCCACCGTCCCCTCCTCCGCCTTTCCGGTCACGTTCCATGTGGTCGCCTGACGCTAAACGCTCGGCTTGCCCTGGCCCAGAGCAGCCCGGCAGCCCACCACTTTAGCGGCGAAGCCGTTGAGCGAGGTGGACAAGGTCCGATCGTTCCATCATCGTGTTTAAGGATGCATCGCGAACCTGCACATCTTACTCAAGCCACTTGGGTTAAATTCCGCCATCGCAGCGCAACAAAGCCCCCGTGACGAAACCGGAATGGAGGGAGGCAAAAAACAAGGCGGACGTGACGACTTCCTCAGGCTGCCCCGCCCTCTTCATTGCATTTGGAACGCTGGCCCGTTGTTCTTCAGTCCAGGATTTGGCAATTTCGGTCAGGAAAGGTCCTGCGGAAATTGTGTTCACCCGAACCTTTGGCGCATATTCATGTGCCAAGCTGACGCTCATCGCGTTAAGCGCTGCCTTGGCACCCGAATAGGGTACAACCCCAGGTAGCGGAACCAGGGCGCCGGATGACGAGACGTTGATGATGCTGCCGCCTTCGCCGTCAAACATCCTCTTGCCGATTTGCGCCGCAAGCCGAAACGGCCCTTTAAAGTTTAGGTTCACGACACTATCAAAGAGTTTCTCGCTCACATCATGACTGGGGCAGGCTGGGCTCATTCCGGCGTTGTTAACGAGGATATCAACCCGGCCAAACTCTGCGTAAGCTGTGTCGATCAGTTGATCGATATCGCTCCATTGGCCAACATGCGCGGCAACTGCGATCGATCGGCGACCCAGGGCCCGTACCTCTTCCGCGGCGGCTTGGCAATTTTCGAGCTTGCGGCTGGCGATGATGATATCCGCGCCGTGGGCGGCAAACGCCCGAACCATCGCCAATCCCAAGCCTTTGCTGCCACCCGTGACTAGCGCTACCTTGCCGGACAGATCAAATAACGGATCGCGGGCGTTCATCCTTCTACCCTTTCACCTTCATGCGTGACGCTGCGGTTGAGGATGTCCGCATACCGAGAACGAGCCTGTTCCAGGCGCGCCGGGATATGCTCTGGCGGGAACAGTCCGGTGTAGTGTTCGGCCGTCTTGAGCATGCCCTTGGCCACCTGCACCTTGTGAACTTCGGTTGGCCCATCCGCCAGTCCCATCAGCAGAACGTCCGTCCACATGCTCGCGAGCGGCGTCTCATTCGTGACTCCATAGGATCCATGAACCTGGACTGCCCGCTGGACAATGTTCTGGAACACGTTGGGAAGTTCGACCTTGCACATCGCGATATGAGTCCGCGCCGCGCCGTGCGGTTGGGTATCGATGATCCAAGCGGTCTTCAGCACGAGCAAACGGAACATTTCCAGCTCAATCGCCGAGTCCGCAATCATGCCCTGAACGAACTGATGATCTGCCAGCTGCTTGCCTTGGGTTCGCCTCGACTTCGCCCGCGACAACATCATGTCGAAGGCCCGCTGACACCGACCGACGGTCCGCATCGCATGATGGATGCGTCCGCCCCCTAGTCGGGCCTGTGCGACCTTGAAGCCTTCACCAATCCCGCCGAGAAGCGCGTCGGCCGGCACCCGGACCTTCTCATAGCGGATATAGGCGTGATTTCCCCTATCCTCGTTGAGATCTTCTCCGATCGTCCCCACATTTCGAATGATCGTGATGCCCGGCGTCTCGGCCGGCACAATGAACATCGACAGTCGCTCGTAAGGAGGCGCATCGGGATTTGTGACCGCCATGACGATCAGGAACGAGGCAAAGCGCGCGTTGGAAGAAAACCACTTTTCTCCGTCGATGACCCACCCGCCATCCTCTTGATAGGCGCGGCAGGTGAATTCTTTGGGATCGGCACCAGCATAGGGCTCGGTCATCGAGTAGGTCGAAACAATGTCCCCATCCAGCAAGGGCTGAAGGTAACGCTCCTTTTGTTCTTTCGTGCCGTACATCGCGAGAATTTCGGCGTTGCCCGTGTCGGGTGCAGCCGTTCCGAATACCGTCGATGCCCAGTGTGATCGTCCGATAATCTCGTTCATGAGAGCGAGCTTCAACTGGCCATAACCCTCTCCGCCAAGGTGAGGGTCAAGGTGGCAAGCCCACAAGCCACGCTTCTTAACCTCTGCCTGCAAAGGATCGAGGATGGCACGCCGCGTTTCGCTCGCCGTGTCGTACGGATCGCCGTGATTTGAATACAAGATGTCAAGAGGCTCACACTGCTCTTTTACAAAATTGAGCATCCAGTCGAGCTTTTCTTGAAATTCCGGTTCAACTGAAAAGTCAAACAATGTTGCCTCCTGCCCATTCTAAATTCGGGGGTGACTGACTTCTTGTTTTCGCAACGCTACACATGGGGTGATCAAGGTACGCATTACGCTCTCGACACGGCAAAATTGGCACCGGTTTCGCTGGTCAAAAGGCATCCCACTTCAAAAGTGGTGCTCCGCCTTGACATAGGTGTCAAGTCTTTCCCGCTCTGGGCGCCCGGCTCCGACGGAGCTGGCGCCAACGGCACTGTAACACCCCGATTGGCTCTTCCACCCTGCGGACCGCGATCTATTTGGGCGCCATACGAATGGCGCCGTCCAGGCGGATATTTTGACCATTGAAATAACTGTTGCGAACCAATTCCAGCACCAGGCTGGCAAACTCCTCGGGTTTTCCCAGGCGTTTCGGGAATGGGACCGACGCATTCAACTCATCAAGCACATTGGCCGGAACAGCCAGCAATGGCGGCGTAGCGAAGATGCCCGGCATGATCGAATTCACGCGAATGCCAAAATCCATGAGATCCCGCGCCATCGGCAACACAAGCCCGTTTACGGCCGCCTTGAGCGATCCGTAAGCAACCTGGCCAACCTGCGCCTCCTGCGCAGCAACCGAAGCGGTCAACGTTATCACACCCCTTTCGCCGTCCTCGAGCGGCTCGAGACTGGCCATTCCTAACGCCGAAATGGACGCGACGCGGTAGCTGGCGGTCGCGATTACATCGGCGCAGAATGCGTAGTCCTCGGTTGAAAAGCGCCTGAGCTGTCCGGTTTTACGATCCTCGCTGACCGTCTTGCCAGCCTTTGCTGTTACCGCGCAATGGACCAGCACCCGTTCCTGGCCGTGAGCGGCTCGGGCCTCGGCGAACCCGGCCAAGACACTCTCCTCGCTCCGAATGTCCACTTTGCAGAACAAGCCACCGATTTCTTTCGCAGCCGCCGCACCGATGTCCTCATTGATATCGAAAATTGCAATCTTGGCGCCGCCCGCAGCCAAAGCCTGCGCAGTTGCCTTTCCCAAGCCCGACGCGGCGCCGGTCACGACCGCGGCCGTGGAGCTATCCAGTCTCATTGTACCCTCTTCTGCAATTGGCAGGGTCGATCGCGCGAATCGCGCAGCCGCCCTACTTGGCCAGTCCTCTCGGGTGAAATCGATCGCAAGTTCGAGAAGCTCCTCGTTGCGGTTGAGCGGTTCGCGACAGTGCGAGACCGACAATCGACTGCCACAGGTGTGTCCCGCCCGACCTCCCATTCGATCCGCTCACTCTGCCTTACCCTGACATAGTCGTCAAATCGAACCGGGCAATCCTGCTAGTTCCCATCGGGCCAGACAGCCTGGAGCCACGAAGGCCGCGGCTAGGCTGCGTTTGAACATGTCTGTCGCCCCTTCCCTCGGGGGTACGGGCTTGCAGGCCCGTTTTTCCAACGAAATGCTTGAATCGGGCAGCAAGACTGGTTGCGCGGCCAAGCGAGTTGAGCCGACCTTGGAGACGAGGAATGGCCTGCCTGTTTTGGCGCACGGTACATAGGTTTCGGCCGGCAATTCCGCGGCGGGCACGGCTGCGTCCTGATGGGGGCAGATGCATCGCTGCATAGCACCGACTCACGATCGCGCCCGGAACCTTGCGCGGGGCTGGCTTCGCACCCGAAGGCCGCGATTTAGCTGGGCCGGTGGAAGCCGGCCGCCCACAACATCGATCTGCCGTGATCGCCTATTCTCCAGGCAACTCGCCCGATTCCGCACTCGCGGCTCGGGCGCACCAACTTATCGAGGGGTAGCCCAATGCATGCAGTAACGGTCCACGGCCCGAATGACGTGGGCCTCGATGTGATCGCACCGCCGACGCTTGGGGATTACGACGCCACGGTGCGCGTAGAAGCCTGCGGCGTCTGTGGCACTTATCTTTCTTTCATCTGGATGGGCGGCTTACCGTGGGGCAGCAGCCCGATGCCGCTGGCCATGAAGCGTGCGGGCGCGTCATCGCAATTGGCGCGAAAGTCGAAAATGTGCAGTTGGGCGATCACGTGATCGTGAATCCGATGGGCTCAGCGGCGATCATTGGTAACGGCGGTCCTGAAAGTGCTTTTACCGTGGAGCTGCTCGTCCCCGACGCGGGCAGAACCCGTTCGCTGCTGAAAGCGCCGCCCGGGCGGCTCCTCGATACGGGACCCTGGCCGAATCGATGGGCGTAGCCATGCATGGCGATCAAAAGATCGGGTGCGAAACCGGACGAGAAGGCCGTCGTCTTCGGCTGCGGTCCAATCTGGCTGGGAGCCATCCTGTGGCTGCGTCACTTCGGAGTGGACGACGTTGTGGCCATTGAACTGCATCGGTAGCGCCTGGACCTCGCGCGCGCCATTGGTGCTACAGCGACCATCCGCGCAGATCTCGAGGATGTGCCCGCACGCCTGATCGAAATTCATGGCGCCCGCGACGTGATGGGCCGCATTGCGCCCGGCACACAGGTCTCTATCGATGTTGCGGGTGCGCCCAATATCGTGCCGGACGTGGTGCGCATGGCGCGCAGCTGCGCGCGGCTGGTGGTTATTGCTGCCTACACCAAATCCGTCGAACTTGACTTGGGCGCGATGCTCCTGAGTGAAATGAGCATCTGCACGTCAATGGGCTATCCTGATGAACTGGAAACCGTCGTTGAACTCATGCCCTCGCTGACCGACAAACTCGATCTCATGATTATCCATCGATTCGTGATGGAGGCCTTTGGCGTCGCTGGCGCAGCCGAAACCGGCAAGGTCATGGTCGAATTCTAACATCGCGGAGCGAGAGCAATGCGAATAGATTGAATCGAGGGATGCCGCAGGCTGTTTGGATGTGATCCAAGCTAAGGGGCGGGTATGGGGGCACCGCCTTATGCCGCGATCCGATTCTCAAGATTTGCGAGATCGGCTGATCGACGCTGTGTTACGTCTTCATCGGTGATACCTGGGTCCAAACCAACTTGACCTGCACGCAAAGGAGCTGCCGCACGGGTGAGCGGTTGCGCGCAAAAGTGCCGCATGGAAATTGGAAGATGCCCACCTTCCTCGCGGCCCTGCGACATGACCGAATCGATGCGCCAGCCGTGCTCGACGGACCGATCAACGGACCCAACTTGCTCACCTATGTCGAGCAGTTCCTGATCCCGACACTTAAGCTTAGCGACGCCATCATTCTCAACCATCTGGGAAGCCATACGCCAGGCTGTGCGCGCCGCCATCTGATCCGGGCCATGAGCACTTTAAATGTCCCGCCAGCGAGGTTCTCCCGATCGTTTTACTTCAGTACGGTGGGATTGACCGGTGACCCCACCGCGCCGGTGAAGCCGAGGGGTGGGGCACACAGCAGGAAGCTGTTTTGACCATCCGCCGCGCAATCAGCAGCCAAGGCTTCCATATCGAACATTTCGCCGAGTGGCATGCCCATATCACGCAGGCACAGCATATGCAGCGGCAAACACATCTCGTCGTTCATCGTATCCGGCCCTAAGTACTCGACCGCAGCATTATCGCAGCAAACGGCTGCCGCCGAGCGGTCATACAGCCATTCCGCGCATTCCGGTGACAAGCCAGGAAAATTCGAATTGAACGCGTCGACATCGTTAAGGACGGTAAATCGGCGCATATTCCCGGTCCGGACCAAGAGGATATCACCTGTTTCAAGCGTGACGCCGGCCCGTTCGACCGCGCGGTTCAGTTCATCCGGGCTGATGGCGTGATCGCCAGGCAGCATATCGACCCCATGCAGCCTTGCCACATCGAGCAGGACGCCGCGCGACATGATGCCCGGCGAAGCGAGATGCTCCACACCGTGGCATTTGCTGCCGATCGGGGTCAGCGCGTCTCGCGCGGCACAGCCGTTGTAGAGCAAACCATCATAATGCACGTGGCTCAGCGCGTCCCATTGGGTCGCACACTGCAAGGACATGTGAACAACATCGTCATTATACCGGGCCGCAGGATGAGCCTCGGTGAAGACCTGGTCCATCACATTCATGTAAAGCTGCGGATTGAGCCGGCCTGTATGATGGCGTTGCGGACCATTGCGATCGAAACGCATTCCGAGGCTAAACATCTTGCCTTGGTTGGCAGATCGAGTCGCCCGCATAAGCGCTTCCGGACCGATGTGGTTCAGTGTACCGCGACTGTCCTCGGTGCCCCAACGGCCCCAATTGCGGACTTTCTCCGCAAGAATATCAAAATTCATACGCCGCATGAAACGCTCCTCAGATAGAGGCGCTCACATGGCCGGATCGCCTGGCGATGTCCAAGGCCGGGCCAAAGCCATGTCGTAGTGCCGATACGTTTGTTTGCGTGAAAGACTTCAATCCGATTGAACGGTCGTTCTCAAACCGCTGTTGCCTTACGCGGCTAAGCCTCTGCGCACCAAGGACCGAATTGGGTATCTGTAACCGAGGCAGATCGAATTGAGAAACGCTCGACCACCGGGATTTCGTGATAACGGCACAAGATTGCGTTGATCGATGGAGATCAGGTCGCCGGCCCAGCTTTCGTGCCAGGCCGGCGAACTTAGTTATTGTGGGCCGAACTTGAAGGTTCCGGTGAGACCGAAGGTCCGCGGCTCACGCTGACCCGCAGCAGAATAGCCCAAGGCCGGCAGCGTCAGGCCCGCAACATAATCACGCTGGTCGGTCAGGTTCTTGCCCCAAACCGCGAGTTCCAACGCGCCATCCATCACGGTTAGGGCAGCGCGGGCATTGATCAGCCAGTGAGCCTTGTCGGTAGCGCCGCGCAGATAGCCGGCTGCATCGGCAGGTGAAACCGCGTTACCATTCTGCGCATCCCGGGTCACGCCAGCAGCATCCGTATAGAACGCAACAGGCGAGATGTTCATGTCCGACTGATAAGAGAAATCTGCCCGGACCAGCAGCTTTCCGATATCAAAGTCGTTGGACCAGGACGGCGAAATCGATGCGGTCCACTTGGGAACGCCGTAGAACGCGTCCCTCCGGCGGTCAAACCCGTTGTCGTCGAAGGTGACATACCGCGGGTGGGTATAGCCAACCGTCCCATCAAGCCGGAACCCGCCAGGAAGAACGGCATTAGCCTCAAATTCGGCGCCATAGATTTCCGCCTGACCTGCGTTGAGGATGCCGGTCGACACCGATCCGGAAGGAGTGGCAAAGGTAATTGTCCGCTGGATATCATCAAGCTTCGAATAATAGCCAGCAATGTTCACGCGCAGGCGACGGTCAAGGAACTCACTCTTGATCCCCGCCTCGTACGAATAAATCTTTTCTGGCTTGAACGGCACGAAACCGGCAGCGCTGGTCGAACGGATATTTTCCCCGCCAGAGCGGAAACCCTTGGCCGTCTTCACATAGACCAGCAGCCCCTCACGCAGCTTATAATCGATGCTCGCGGTGTAAGAAAGGCCCTTGAACTTATCCTCACGATACGCCGGGCAGACCGCAGCGACGAGACAAAACACTGTGGAGCCGCCCGGCGACGGAACCGTGCCGAAAGGGTACGCGCCATTGTACGATGTTAGCCGCTTATCGTCGATCGAGTAGCGGAGCCCGCCGGTAAACGAGAGCGCATCGGTGGCGTGGTAAGTTACCTGACCAAAAGCGCTCTTGCTGTCGTTCTTGATCCGTCCATAAAACAAAATCCCAGATTGAGATGGGTTAATGTTGACAAGTGCCTCAGATACGCTGGCATCATTACCACTTTCGTGGAAATAATAGAGGCCTGCTGCAAAATCCAACCGTCCTTGCAAAGCCTTGCCGGTTGCGACCAGTTCGCCGGAATACTGCGACAGATCCGCTAAATCGTTATAGATTCCAGGGTTTTTTCCAAGGCCGTTGCCCACATCCAACACAAAGAAGGGCGAACCGTCATTGTCATTGTAGCTGCGAGACTTCACGTTGCGATAGCCGGTAATGGCCTTGATAGCACCGAAAGAAGTATCGAGCGTAGCCGTCGCGCCATAGGTCTGGGTCTTGGCGTAGCTGCGAGGGATGCTGTTCAGATCGGCCGTATTTCCCTGATTCCGTGCGATGCTCGCGCCCAGTAGCTCCGTCGCCCGGGCCTGACAAGCCGCGCTGGGGCCGGTCGGGTCGAAACAGCCAAGGCCTCCGAAAGCGGTCGGGGTCCCGGCCAACACGATGCCATCGGTTTGCGCAACCGCTTGCAGCGCCATGGGTCCGGTCGGTGAGCCGTAGATCAGCCGCTGCGGCTCATTTCGCGTATTCGAGCGATACCACTCGCCTGACAGAATGACGCTGAAAGTCTCGGTTGGCTTAATCAGCAACTTGGTCCGAATGGTGTAATTGTCGACGTTGCCGAGCTTCACGTGATTGTTGAGATCATTGATATAGCCGTCGCGCTTAGCGAACTGACCAGCGACGCGTAGCGCCAGCTTGTCATCAACCAGTGGCGCATTGATCACACCTGTGACCGACCGATAGTTGAACCGGCCGTAAGTGCCCGAAACCAATCCCGACACCCCGTTGAAGTTCGGATCGTTGGTGTTCAGGAGGACCGCACCGCCAGTCGTGTTACGGCCGAACAGCGTTCCCTGCGGGCCCTTCAACACCTGCACGCCCTGGACATCCAGCAGATCGGCATTTGCCCCGTAAGCCCGAGCCCAATACAACCCGTCAACATAGACGCCGACCGCTGCATCCTGGTTCGCGATCGGATCCTGCTGGACCTGACCGCGGAGCGTGTAGATTGCGCCAGCGCTGGTGGAGGTGCTGTAGTTCACCTGAAGTCCAGGCGTCAGCAACGCCACATCCGCAACCGAGCGCGCGTTCTGCTGCGCCAGCTGAGCGCCTGTGAAAGCAGTGATCGCGACGGGGACCGACTGGAGATTTTCGTTGGTGCGCCGTGCGGACACCACAATCTCGTCAAGCTCCCCCTTATCGGCGGCGGCTGGCGCGGAAGCGGCGGTCCCCGCGACTCCTTGCGCAATTGCTGCCTGACCAGAAAGCGCTACCCCCATCGCCCAAACTGACGCCGAAAATTGAATGACTTTCAACATAGGTCCTCCTCCCTGCGGGCTTTTTACCGCGCAATCCTTATGGCCGGATATCTCCCGGTTTCGCCATTCGATGTCAATAGCTAATTGACAACACCGTCAGAATTGGCATGTCAATCGGCGCCGTGCTCCGCCGGGAACGATCCTGCACCGCACCACTCTTTTGCAAGGGAATCGAGGATGGGAAAACTGGGTTAGATACCTACGAAAGGCTAGGTCTTGCTCAAGCAAAATCGATGCTGCCGGCGTCATCCAATCTCGCCGGCTGATTCGCACCCCTCTCAAACCCCGAGCTTGCGGCCGGAACGGCCGCCGCTCCCGACCAATGATTGCTTTGATTTGTAACACTAAGTTCCAACCCGAGATTTGTCTATAACTCGGTAATACTCTGCATCATTTTACATTCTTGGGAGATAGCCATGATTAAGCCGCTCGCGCCAACGGCTCTCAACGGCATTATGCAGGTAGCATGGGTGACGCCGGACCTGGATGTCAGTCTCGGGCAGTTCGGCAAATTGTATGGCATACCGGAATTCTATCAAATGGAGGTCGATTTTCCCGCAGTCGTGTTCGGTGAGAGCGGGGGCATGACTCTACGCCTCGCGCTGGCAAATGTTGATAATATGCAGTTGGAGCTCATTCAACCGGTAGGAGGCGGCATCAACCGGATCTATCGGGACGTGCTTCCTGCTGACGGCAGCCATGCCAATGTGTTCCATCACATTTGCGTGAAGGTCGAAGGCACGCTGGCGGATTGGGACGCCTACGTGGCCAACTTGGATCCGGACCGTCCGATCGTTTACGTGGGCGACGCGGGTCCCGAAGTGCGCTTCATGTATACGGATGACCGCGCCACGCTTGGCTTCTACGTCGAACACCTCTGGCGCAGCGGCGCGCTGGATGCTGCGATGGACGCCGCTGTTCCGACCTTCAATTCGAAGTGAGTCCTATATGACCCAGTACAAGACGCTCGATCATCCAATAATGCGGTTGATTGGCTGGGATCCCCAGCGGCCTGCCGAATATATCAATGACCACATCGCGATGGTCCGCGCGACCTCGAACGTCTATCTGGTTACGGGTTCTGAAGGCGATGTCCTGATCAACTCGGGCACGACGCCGCAAAGCGAAGGCATTCGAGCCAAGCTGGAGGCGCTGCTGGGCCGGTCGTTGAACGTCCGCAAGCTGATTTTCACGCAGAGCCATCCCGATCATATTGGCGGCTGGCAGGCTCTGGCCGGGCCTGACACGGAAATCTATGCCCAGCGCGCGTTTCGCCAGCTGACTGCGGAGCGGCGCTTGCTCGCGCCCTTCTTTGGCGCACGCTATGCCAACGTCATCGCGGCAATGCTGGTAGGCATGCCACGCAATCTCGGGAGCGACATGAGCGATCCCGAGAACGTGATCACCTTCGGCGACTCGTTGGAATTTACATTCTCAGGCCGCCGGTTCGAGTTGGTGTCCACGCCCTCCGGCGAGACGCTCGATTCGCTGGCGGTCTGGCTGCCCGATGAGAGCACGGTGTTCACGGGCAACTGGGCCGGCGCGATTCACGGCGCGCTACCTAACTTTTATACGGCCAGAGGTGATCGGCAGCGCAGCGTTCCAGGTTGGTTGAACGAATGTGACAGGCTTCTGGCAAGAGAGCCGGAATTGCTCATCACTGGCCATGGCGAGCCCATCGTCGGCAAGGAGCGGGTCCGCTCCGATCTGAAGGTCATTCGTGATGCAGTGGCCTTCATTCACGATCACACCGTCCAGGCCATGAATGCTGGCGTGGATGTGGCGACGATCCAGTCTACCTGCCGCTTGCCGGATGGTCTTGTGGTGAAGGAAGGCCGCTGCCCCCCGCATTGGATCGCGCGCGCGGTGTACGAGGAGTATGCGGGTTGGTTCCACCAGGAGCGCACGAGCGAGCTCTATCCTTCACCACCCTCGGCAATTTGGGCTGAGTTGGTTGAAGATGCCGGCGGCATCCAGAAGGTTCTGGATCGAGCCCAGAACCACCTCTCAAGAGGGGAAGTCGAAAAGGCGCTCCATTTCGTTGAAGTGGCCGTCTTCCTCGAACCGGCCGGCAAAGCGGTACGCACCGTGGAACTCGCTGTGCTCGAGGCGCTTGCCGATTGCACCGAAGGAAAGGTGTTTGACCTGCTGGGATGGCTCGAAGGTCGCATCATGGCTGCCAAGGCCGCGTTATCATAACCTGCGATTAACACTGAATATCAAGTTACAGGAGAGCAAGATGGCCGCTGAGAAAGTTCGAATTACAGATCTCAGAAATCCAACGTACAATGAAAAGCAGCGTCAAATTCTAGATTATATGAACGCAAATCCCGTGACACTGTCTGCAGACGCCGTCATGGATGCAGCGAAGGCGGCGACCGGGCTGAGCTATTTCGGTGACATGGACTTCGTGCCCCGTCTCGAGTTGTGGATGTCTGCTGCAGCGGCCGATGAAGGGCTGGCAGAGTTCGGCCGCGCGAGCATCTTCGGCCTTGCCACGCGGTTCGCCTGTTCAAGGCTGGATCTCGAAGACCTGATCCGCCGCCACCCGGAAATCGAGCAGGTCGAGCTTCCATCACCAATCATCATCGCCGGCTTGCCGCGGTCGGGGACC
>Ga0163162_10000183_pt1 | contig 58045 bp, 117 predicted proteins | sample S55metaG_FD_115310 | JGI IMG/M metagenome (GOLD analysis project Ga0163162, IMG submission 115310) | Switchgrass rhizosphere microbial communities from Kellogg Biological Station, Michigan, USA - S5-5 metaG | ecosystem: Host-associated > Plants > Roots > Rhizosphere > Soil | place: USA...
CTTCGATCCCAACATGGAACCTCTGGTTCCCGTTGACACTGTCGGTACCATCAGCAAGGTCTACGAAGACCATCCTGCGGGGGTAGGATATGATGTAACTGTCAACACAACGGAAGGAACCGTAGAAGACTTTTTCTTCCACGAGTTCGAACTCACGGAGGCCAACTAACATGTGCCCTTCAGATAAACTTCAGGAAGCTTCACTGGCTTCAGCAGACAATACCGGAAAATACTGGACTCAGCGTGAAATTGACACACTGTTCCAGCTTTTCGAAGAAGGCTTCAACCTCTCGCAGATTGCTGAAGGTTTGGGTCGTACCTATTATGGAGTTACCAAGATGCACGAACTCGGTAAGAAGGAAGCGACGCATCTCGTAAACTCGGGACGGTCGTCCTCCAAGCGAGTCCTTCCCTTTGATAAGGGTCAGTCGAGCTGGGGTCCTGACGAATGGTGATTGTGTAAAAGTTTCCACTTAAGTATGTACATCGGTTGGGTTCCGTTATATATTGATACCAACAGCAAAACAGCTGCAGAATCAAACAATCCAATCGTATCATACCAAAGACAAAGGAAACAACCACCATGGCACGTCAGCTTCGCACCTTCCGAAACGGCGAGAACGTTTCACTTTCCCTCCACTCTTCCAGCGGTCGAGACCCTTGGGTCGTAGAAGCGACCATCATCGGTCGAGATGGAACCGGATCGGAAGAGGTCATCCACCTCCACGACTCTGCCGATCCCCGCAAAGCGGTGTGGGACATCTACCGCTTCAAGGGCCACTGGGCATGGGGCACTACGGGAAATCGAGTCACCGTCTACGAAGAGAACCCCAAGCCTCGCAAGCCACGGACTCGTCGAACTCCTTCGACAGCTCCCGCACCTTCAGCTCCAGCAGCTGCAAAGACTGCACCCACTCCGAACGCAGTACCCAAGCGCCGTGGTCGTCCTCGCAAAGTAACGGTGGACGCCTAAGCCGGTCACTAAGGAAACGGTCCTCATCACTCATACGGAGTGATTGAGGGCCTTTTCTTTGTCACGATGCAGAACCATACACCTCATGAGCCAGTGTACATCAGACGTCACCAGGCATACAATGATCTTGGTAGGGGTTTTATTGTTTGACCTACCCGTGTTGACGATATTTTTGTTGAGGTATCGGTCGGCAGGAGAGTCCTCGTTTTCTTCCCCCATAGAAGCGAGGACTCTTCCATTTAAGAAGTGTACATCTCCTCTTCACTAGTATATTGTAGTCTTATCAACAACTACTGAAAAGGAAACACAATGAAACTCTTCATCACTTCCCACCCCAACGGACAGATCAAGCACGAAGAAATCGAGCTGCCTGAACGTTTCCTCGGTCTCTCGATCGAACTCGACGGTGGAGCCATCTTCCAAATCGATGCCAGTGACGACACTGAAGAATCGATTGAAGTTCGTGAAGCCACCTTCCGCAAACTTGGAATCACGCCCAAGTCCGCCAACTCCATCCAGCTGAAAGGTATCATCTAACATGGAAAACTTCACTCTCACCCCGAACGACTTCCTCGAAGAGACTTCGACTCCATTCAATGAAGGTCGGTACCCCTATACCTACGCCTGCGATTTCATTCGCTCGCACAACCTCAGCATTTGTGAAACTATGGATCTTCCCTTCGAAGAGAACATCGTCAACTCCCGTGCTGAAGCATCAGGCTTCATGAAGAAACTGAATGCTGGCGATAGCAACTACCGTCACATCGCACTCGTCTTCGCAGATGCGTTTTGCATTGAGCATCGCATCACTGTTCCCGAGATTCTTGGCTTCCAAGTCAACCTTGTTGGAACTGAGTACGCCGTCGGCCATGTCTTCCCCACTCATGAAGCTGCTCTCGCATGGACTCAGAAAAATCCCGCAAGGACTGGCTACTACTCCATCGACACCATCTTCACAAAGGATTAATCATGACAAACTGGAAGCACCAACTCAACATCGCCCACATCTTCCACAACGATGATCTCACGATCGCTGAACGAGCAAGTAACATCTCCCTCACCATCAAGTCCCGCCCTTGGTACGACGACGTCAACTACAACGGCGAACTCGAAGACCTTCTTGACGAACTCACAGATGCCGGCAAGGAAGACAACATCCCGATGTTCGACGCAGTATGGGACGCCATCTACGACATCTTCAATGCTCACAAGGTTTGGGTGACAGCGCAGTAAATACTGAGTAACATTGTTTAGGAGTGTACATCTCCTAGACAGTGTTATATAGTATTCATATCAACAACAACCATTCAAACAAAGGAAACACAATGGAAACTCGCAAGCTCAACCACGGACAAGCTTACATCCTCGGCTCCATTGCAAAATGGTCAGACCATTACCGAATGGAACTCACTCGCCTCAACAGTTCAGTCCAAGAGGGACTCGAGTACGGACCACGTCGAGGACTCAACTTCGACGCAGCGACAAAAGCAAACTTCGCCAGTCGGTTGGTCGATGAACTCCTTGATCAAGCACACGAGATGTTCGACCTCACGAACGAAGAAATCTCACAGATCACTTCGATGGCAATGAAGCCCAGCGATTCAGGAACTCGTCGTCGCTACCATGAAGGTGACGAATACTAGGATTGTACATTTGATCCTAAATAGCTTATAGTTAACTTATCAACAACACATCAACTCAAAGGAAAAACAATGACTGCCACGGCAATTGAGAACACCAAGAAGCTCACCAAAGCTGAGCTCGCAGAACTTAAGTTGCAGAAGCACGCACTCGCCACCGCAGCGATCAAGCGACTCCGCAACCGTTACAATGAAACGGCAAACCTGAAGAAGGCCCTCGACGATGAGCAAGCTCTCATTAAGGCACGCATCGCAGAAGAATTGGCCAAGATCGATATGAAGGACTTCATCGACATAGATGGAACTCCGATCATTGGCTACCGATTTACCAATAAGAATGAGCTCGACATGGCGAAGGTGACCAAGAAGTACGGCGAGAATGCTCTCGACGACTGCTACACCCTCAAAACCGGCAAGAGCTTCTTCTCTAAGAGGTAAAATAGACTTGGAGGGATTTCTTTCTCTTTGCCCTCCAAGACCGCAAGGGAACGTTGTTGATAATTCCTACCTTGCGAAGGACTGGTCTAACCGTTGTTGATAATTCAAGACGACCAGTCGGAGGGACCGTGGTTGAGCCTAGCTCCCACGGTCCTTCCTTTTTAAGTTTGATTGTACTTTTGCATTGTCCTGGTATATAGTAGAACTATCAACAACCCATATTCAACAAAGGATAAACAATGTCGATGACCCAGAAAGAAGCCGAGAAGCTCGCACTCGGACTCATGAGTGAACACAACCTCAACTGGCCCGCATGGGGTTTCCGAATGACGCGTCACAAGCTTCTCCTTGGTCGCTGCGTTCACAACCGCTACAATGGCGGAACGATCGAACTCTCGAAGAACTACCTTCACCTCTCGTATGAAGAGATTCGAGACACTCTCCTCCACGAAATCGCTCACGCACTCTGCGGACCGGGTGAAGGACATGGCGCAGCATGGAAGCGCATGTGCATTAAGATCGGTGCTAAACCGAATCCGCGAGCTGACCTTCGTGAGAAGGACAACCCTGAGTTCAAGTGGACGGGTCTTTGCCCGAGCAACCACAAGATTCAACGACACGCTCTCACGGAAAAGGGACGGCGTATGGCATGTGGACAGTGCTGCCGTGAACTTAATGGTGGTCAGTTCAGTGGCAAGTACCTATTCGAGTGGCACCTTACGGCTGATCTGAAAGCCGCGGGTGTATCGGGTGTAAGACTACTCAACCAGCCGGAAGCCGCCTCACAGGAGCCCACCAGGATTTCAGAGATAATGGCTCTTCAGTACTAGTGTACAAAGTCCGCTAATTAGTATACAGTATAACTATCAACAACAACAAACCAAACAAAGGAAATACAATGAAGACTGAAATCAAGGAAATCGTCAAGGACAACAAGGGTATCGAGTACTACCTCATCAAAGCGAACCGCGTCAATTGGATCGTGGAGCGCATCTCGGATGGAGTTCGACTGCAGGGACCCGGAACAATGTTCACCTACCTTGCAACGAAGGAAGTTGAAGCAGCATCATTCGATGCTCTCATTCGTATCGGTGCATTGGTTCGAGTCAACCCCAATGCAGACATCTGGAAGTATACCAAGTTTACCAATGCCTACGACTACGAACAGAAGTTCGTGATCATGGGATTCGGCAAAGTACCTGGCGAATTCAAAGTCATCGAGCTCGGCGGCAATGCTCGCAACACCTACTACGGTATCCACGGCAAGGACTTGGTACTCGCATAGTCGCATCTTACGCCGCTTCATTGTACATCTCCAATGAAGCAGTGTATGATATTACTATCAGCAACTCAAACAAAGGAAAAGCAAATGTTCGAACCACTCAAGGCACAGATCGAAAAGACTTCTCGCAACCTCGAACGAGGAGAAGTCCTTCTCGCAGATCGTATCTTCCTCAACCATGTTCTCGATGAACTCGAATTCATCGTTACGAATGATGCACTTCTCACCCGTCGACTCGATGCTGCAGACGCACTCGACAGTCTCATCGGCTCCTGCAATGAGCTCGTTGAAGATGGACTGGAGGACTGATGTATCTCTGTAAGAACTGCAATAAGCCAATTCGTTGGACTGAAATGATGGGTTGGGTTCATGGAGCCAATGGCGAAGGATATGTTCAAGCCTGCGGTTTCGATGCTTTTGAAACGACAGCAACACCCAAACCTGAAGACATAGAATGGTTCACCAAATGATTAAGAAACCACACAAGGGCTTCGTTCAACTGGAAGTACCTCTCCGTGTTGAAGTGAATCCTCGACTAACAGTTAAGTTCGAGGATGGCATCGTCACACTCTACTCTCGCGGTAACACCATTCGAATGACTGAATGGGAATTCGATGAAGTGTCAATGATGCATTCAGTGCAGAAGATTAGTGAGATCGTGGCTCGTCAGAAGCCAAAGAAATAGTGTACATCTGAAGGGTCCTGTTATATAGTAGACTTATCAGCAACTCAAACAAAGGACAAGACAATGACAACACAATTCGAATACCCTCTTAGTGTTCACGTCGGAGACAAGGTCGTGATCAACGACACTGAAGAGCACCGCACCTACCTCGAGACGGTTACCTCGGAACCTGAACGGAACGGCGAGAAGGTTTCCTTCTGGACGGACAAGCGTCTTCTCTTCTGCGATCCAGGCCTGAAGATTCAGATTCGGCGTGAAGGCAAATGAATGCCAAACACCTCAGTGAGGAGATTCAAGAGGCACATGTCCCACACTGGACAGTACTGATTAAGACACAAGACGGGTTCTACTTTGAGATCGACTCCATCGACTTCAAGCCCACCTCAGATCAAGGAGGCCTGGTGGTCCTCACGGCCTCTCCATCCCTTCAGAAGGATGCTACATCATGAATCGGTTTGCAGAGGCCCCAAGGACTGACCCAGCACTCGTCGAAGGTGTTACGAAGACACCTCGACCCATGAACAAGTACGTCGAGTTCGGTGCTCGCATTCCAACGGTCTTCGTCCTGAAGTACAACGGTCGGAAGAGCCGCGTATTCCAAGCCGTGTATCCCGAGTTTCGAGCCTTCTGGATTCGGAACGACAACAAGCAAATCTTCCTCGACGATTCAACTGTCGACAAGATTTTCAAAGGAGAAGAATGATGAATGACAAGGAGAAAGCAGTAGCCGCTTATCGCGAGGCTTACAAGAAATACGCATCAGTCAGTATCGAACAAGAGGAAGCGGCGATTGAACTGAAGTCCGCTTCACGAGCCGCCCTTGATCTAGGGGTTCCATTACAAGACCTCAGATCAGTCCGCTTCGAAGTCGACAACCACGCGGAGTTCATGACGGACTGGAAATAAGAAAGGCACTCTCATTTCGAGAGTGCCTTTTCTTTTATACTCGACGAGTACGAGGAGTGAAGGTACGTGCTTTACCTGTACCGCGCATTGAGGGAAGCTTTCGCCCTAGAGATGTATGCACCTTCACCTGACGTGAACGAAGCTCATAGGGAGGTGCGATGAGCAAGGCAGTGATACCCCATACCATTGCATCCAATCGGTCAGGCGAGTCAGCACCCTTTTGGTTAGGGTCCCAGAATACCATTTGCTCTTCAAGCTTCTCGAGAAAGTTCCATATCTTCACTCGACCGCGTGACATGGCCATTACGATTGGCTCGGCTCGCATTGCTTTACCCTTTGTCGCTACGACAGTGTGGATGATTAGGGAAGGATCAATGTTGTGAATGACTCCGCGAACGAGGTCACCACCTTGGTTACGCTCAATGACGATGTGTTTAGTATCCCACTCCTTTGCCGCTTTCACAACCTCCATTGCCCAGTGTTCGGGCTTGGCCTTCAGGCTGTAGTCTTGGAGAATGAATGCTGTGCGTTTACTGAGGTCCTTCTCTTGGGTCGCGCCTATGACTACTATGCCACACTCATCTCTAGGCTCAGCGGCCACCGTGGGGTCAACCGCGACAACCCTTAGGTGAGTATAAGGAGGATCGTCAGGGTCCTCAATGCGATTGTCAATGATCATGTCCTCTGTGAACACGGCTCCTTGGACACCATCCAGCATTTGACCTTCAATTTCCTGCTTGTAAAGGTCTTCATTACCCTCGTACGCTCGTTCGAGGTTTTCGATATACGTGTGACCAAGGTTTGTGTTCTCAGTTGTGGCACCCGAAACAACGACGATCTTGTTCTTCTTGTCGTGTGACTTCTCAATCATGTCCTTCATGAACTGTGTTCGCTTAGGAGTGGTCGCGAGAAGGATTTGAGGTGGGGTCTTTTCGTCCAATGTCAGACGTGCACAAACAACCGCGTTGCTCCATGCTGTAGCACCTGATGCGTCAGGCTTTGTGGGCCATGCAGCGACCTCATCGCCTACGAGATAGTGGCACTGGAAACCACGCAACTGGTCAGGTGAGTCCGCAGAGAACAGCAAGGCATACGAGCCATTAGGCCATTCGATCTTACGGATAGAGGGTTTGTACGTGGGCATCTCATCAGGTGCATGGACCTTGATGATGCCTGATTCACCCAACGCGATGATGTCACGAGCATCCGCAGCTGTTCTCGCCACAATGCCGATGATTGTTCCTGGACGGGCTAACGCTTTCTCTCTCACCCATTCGGCGAGCATTCGCGTCTTACCAAAACCACGGCCTGCGCACGCAAGAAGGATGTGCCAGTCTGATTTCGGTGCGAACTGAGATGGTCTGCCCCAGAAATTCCAGTCATACTTTAGTGATTGGAGCTGTTCGGGTGTATATTTAGCGAAAAACTCTTTTTGCTGCTCTTTTGGCAATTGTGCGACTTTTTGCGCAATTGACATCTTTTTCGGATCTACGACGATATTTGACATTTTTTACTCCATTGAGGAATTGAATGTCGTTTCGTCGATAGTTAGATTATACCATCAAACTGAGTAGTTTGTACATAGTCGTTGATGGTGTACAAACCGTCCATTATCTCAATGTCGTTAGGTTTGCGATACAGAGGACGATCGTGCTCAGAACCGACGTAAGTCATCGTTATGTCTTTACCGTCACTCTTGAACAATTCGTACAGTCTGCGAGCTGAAGGCTCAGGAACGTTCTCACGGTTGATAACGCCGCTTAGTCGATACAGTTTCATTTTACTCTTTATTGTAGACAATTAGGAAACAGGCATTTGGTCCTGCGAATCGCTTTAGTTCGAGCAAATGAGCCTGGTCCCTTTCATCTAGATCGGCAGGGAGATTTGACTCCACACCATAGGAAAAGGAAACTGAGTCAAAGTGCTTGAGGGCTGCATCTGCTGCGAAACCCTCCGCTTGGAACTGTGACGGTGTTTCAGTCAATAGGACAATGGTTCTCTGTAGTTTCTTCATTGTTCTATTATATGCAATTATATCGCAGCTTTAGCTGAAAGTACAATCAGTAGAATTTTCCTTGGAGGATGTCATAAAGGATATCGAGCTGCCCTTCATGGAAATACCACCGAGTCGAAAGGAACTCAGTCTTGGCCTGTTTGGCTTTGGTTGTCTCGATTAGTTGTCTTAGTTCGTTTTCACTCATAGTTCCACTATACACTGAATCGAGGTCCATGTACACTGTGTACATCTGAGGCTCTGCAGTATATAGTAGTTACATGAACAAAACACATAAAGAGATGCTCATTACGGAGGTCACGCTTGATGAAGCATTCAATGCTCTCAATGCAGTCGACTACATGCCTGAGTTCAGGAGGGCTACGAACGGACCTGTGTCTGAATGGACCTTCACAGTTCTCAAGGACTCCACTACACTGAGCAACACAGTCAACCTCATCGTCATCGTACCCGCAGGCACCTACACACTGGTGAGGGAAGAAGCAACAAGGAACTGGGTCACACTCATCGTACCTGAGGAGCACAATGGACGCGCTTAGCCATTTGACTGACGACGAGATTTATGGCGCACTCGACGTAGTTTGTCCAAGATGTGGTATGCCTGAAGGATATTACTGCATGCCAGTCTTATTCACATTTGTTACCCACTTATTTCTCCATGCATCAAGGATTCCCAAATGAGCAGACGACCACACTCCGACGAAGTAGAGCAAGCTTTCCCTGGTGTTGACAAGGACGTGCTGTACGATCTCCGTATGGCAGACCTTCTCGAAGTCCAGGACTGGGGAAATGTCGTCATCACAGATACGAATGCAATGTTCGCATTCATGCTTCGACGGCTGTTTCCTGAAGTCATGCCTGAAATCGTAGATTACGACGATCGAGATTAAACCAGAAAAGGCGAGGTGTTCTCGCCTTTTGTGGGTTAAGCTTCTTCTACTTCTTCTGCGTCGAATATTTCTTCAGCATCGAGAACTGGTTCTCTGTGTCCGGCAATGATATCGAGTTGATTCATGATATCCTCTAAAGGAGAACCGATGTGCTCCACAGTGACATTGATTTCCTGACCCGCTTTAAGTCCTGCACGGTCGAGAATCTCTGTTGCTGCTTTAAGTCGAATTCCTTCAGCGATTCCGGGTTGCATGAGCGCTTGCAATACGTCATAGGCTTCCATTGTGGAGCCCATCATCATTAGTCGCGCTCTTTCGACACGAGTTGCTGCTGCAGCTTTTACGGCTGGGAGATTTCCTCCATGACGAAGACAACGCCCGTCAGTTCCTTTGAGACCCCAAGCTCCGCAACGGTTGCCATCTTTCTTGATGTGCTGACAACGGATAGACGGGAGAGGATCAGCGACGGTTGCGACCCAGTTCTTTGGAATATCTGAATCTTGCTGAGCCGCTGAGTACTTAATTGTTATAGGAGTGTTATCGGAATCATCCAGTGGTGGTGGAGGGGGCGGAAAATTGTTCATTTTAAACTCACAAGAATAGTATATTACATGATTGTAATATTGTACACTATACGGTGGGACGAAAACGCCAGTTCACTCTACACCTGGTAGTCCCAAGAATAGTTGAATTTCTGCTTTTCAATACTACATGTAGTATTATTCAGGCAAAACCAATTCAGTCATCCACTCTTCAGTGATCTTCTCCATACGAACTTTGTCCGTCAAACGACATGTGCCTAAGTATCCTTCGAGGAATGCTTCATGAATCTTTTTGTCCTTGGCAAAGATCGTGAAGTCTGATCCTCCAAATGCTGGATTCGCTTTAGGATCAGGGCCAACCCATAGTAGTGCACAAGGAAACTTAACGTACTTCTGAGAATCCCATGGCACAATGTAGAAGTTATAGAATCCTTCAACAGGAATCTGAAATCCTTTTTCGATTTCATCATTGTCAAGCTGGCGTTTCTTCCACGCATTGAATTCTTTTTCGTAGCTGTCATCATCTGTCAATTGGAATTTCCTTTACACATTTAGCATTGTAGGTGAAGACTCCACCTTTTGCTGCGCATTGATCATGATACATCATTTGATCAGCCACGCTTGGCATTACGAACACGAGTCCTGCAATTAGGATTCCCACGAACAGAATCCACGCAAAGGCATTCTTAATATTCGTCACGCTTTAGTCCATTCACCGACGTAACGAAACATCACACAATCTGCTTCACCGCAAAGTCTATCTGCTGTCTCTTCATCAGGCATAGGCTGTACTACATTAGCATTCCAACCTGAGAGGATTCCCCATTCGAGTCTCAATCTAACTGCACGTTTCTGTTCGCAGCATAGGCTTTAGCAATGCGAGTAATTTTTGCTTCGTCAACAGGGTTAGAACCTTCAGTGCCTCGTGCTCCGGGAACTCCGTTGTGCATCATCATCTGGACTTGAGTCACAGGCATCTTGGCATTCTTATCCGTCAAGCTAAACTCCCAGCAGTCAGGTCCAACTTCATCAGACCATTCTCCGATGACGGTGTCTTCATGAGCTTCCACCAACTGAACTCGGAAGTAATAGTCCGAATCAATCGGAACTTTACCGCTATGCTCATTCAGCATCTTGGTCACAGCGAGAATCATCTCGAGCTGTTCGGCGTAGAAGGGGAAGCTATGTTTACTCATAAAACAATCCTAACACGTTTAGTCCGAATAGTACAATCAGTGATTCCATCCCAGTATGAAGGCAACAGGTGGGATAGCATATCCGATGAGAGCTAAAGACATAGAAGAATCCAGCCAGCCAGTAAAGAATCGGAGGAACACCTATGTCATCGTTCTGAAATAGTCTTTTCATTTGCTTCTCGCTCTCGCTCTTCATTTTCTCGCATGATCTTCAAAAGTCCTGCACGAGTCAGCCTTTGTCGATTCGCTGATTTGATCAACTCTTCAACAGTCAACTTCTCGATTAGCCCATCACCTTAACTTCGAAGTAGTCTCCAGGCTGTAAATCAATTACGTTGAGGTTGCCTTGCAAATCTGAATACATCAACCTCTCATCAAGAGTAACTCGGAAATTTATGCACATGATCATTTTAGGTAGACCGCTATGTCCGTATCTTCCACCTCGTATGGTAAGTCGATATTTTGCCCGTGACCTCGTAAGAGCCGCGTTTTCCTCTGGCAAGTATTCATTCATCCTTGGCTCCAACTTCGTCCTGTGACACGGTAGCTTCGTCCTCGCTGATGCCCTTGAACTGATCAAGACTTACACTGAACCGCTCTAGCTCCTTTTCCTCAAGGTACTCTTCAGCTCGTTCAATTCGAGTGACTTCACTCCAAGGAAGAAACGTCATCACTGTTCGCTTCAACAACACGAGTTCTTCGTGAGGCTCCATAAGTGCATTCATCTGTGAAATCATCACATCAGTAATTTCCTGCACCATCTCGCTTTTCTTCTTCAAACCTTTCAGAGAAATCTCTTCCTCTTCAGCAATGGCCTTCAGCTCCGCAACAGTCGACCTAAACAGACTCTCTCGAACCAGGTTCGCAGTCTCTCCATCAACCTGTTCTTGAACCGTCTTCATGCGGTACGTCGCACGATAGATCACACCAAAGTCTGTGAGACCCACATACGCTCCGACTGACTGACCACCATCTGCGTGCTGAATCAGAATCTCAGAACCTGGATCGAAGATTCGACCATTCACTTCGTCTTCAGAAACTCCGTCAAAATCCGGATCGTCTACGCCATCTTCATCCATACCGTCTTCACTTCCTTTTTCAGTCATACTTCGATTATATCTGTTTTTCCTGCATTTGTACACTCAACTTCTTCTTGAATCATATACAGCTCAAGTTTGCAGACTCGCAAAAACGTGCTAGAATACGTTTGTACCTTTGTACCTTTTTTTGAAAAGGTTCCATCTCTATAGGGGGATAGAGCTCTCTTATCTCTTTTATACTCTATTCTATATATTCTTAAACTTATTTAAAAAAGGTACAAAGATACAGAATAGATAAAAAAGGTATAGATTCCAACCCCAGATGACTGTTCCTTTTTCCAGAAAAAGATTCAAAAACGATACAAACTATACGATTTCTCAAATTCGGTACAGTCATTTTCTCGACCTCCAATGTAAGCAGTATATCTTCCACTCTTTTGTATCGTTTTTGAACTACAAAAAGGTACTCACATCTGGAGCCACCCGAGCCCCAAAATCGTGTACAGCCCAAAAGAGGGAGCCGACAGAATCGACTCCCTCCTTCTACTTTTCTAGCATGTACTGACGATATGCCGTAATAAAATCAACGGACATCTGCGGAAACTGGTCCCTGTCCTCGTCCTCTTCGCCATACTTCAAGTACTTGTACGTGTCATAGTCCATCAGCGAAATCAAGTCCTCAAGTACCTGTCGGACCACATCACGATCTAACTCACTCACTGTTTCTTCACCTATTTCCAACGTACTCCCATGCAGGTTTTATTTGAGTGACGAGGTATCTATTCGGACCTTCACTCACCCATCTCTCTGCAATTTCGCGAGTTGGTGCGATATACACGCAGTCAGTCTTATCTCCTGTCGGAGCAAGAGGATGTTTTTGAAGAACACCCCATAGTCTGATCTCCTCATGGGCGTATGAGTCTGATCTTTTCTTCGCATCTTCCATTCTAATCATTACGGCCTCATCCATGCTTGATCGTATTTCTCTGTCCATGCTTCTGTCTTAATGATGCCTGTGAATCTATGGCCACCACTGAGAGTTTTCTCACCATATGTCGCTTGGATATCCTTCGAGAAGAATGTCTTTGATAATGGTTTTTCACCAGACTGAACAGCCCAGTTCTTGTAGTTCTCATATGCTTCATTGATAAGAATGTAGTGAGACTTTGGCACATCAAAGTTGACAGCGAGAATGCCATCCTCTTCCTTCATCTCATCGACCCAACGAAGAGCAGTAGAACCGTCATGCACAACCTTGTCTCGTGCCACTATAACAGAGTCAGGCGGTGTGAGCACCATTCCGTCATTGATGAAGCGTCTCATGCCTGCGATGACCCACATTAGAATTCGTGAACGATCGCGAAGCAACAGCTTGTCCAGTCCCCGAATCTGAATCTGTTCTTCAGGAACTCCGGGTGTATTTGGTGGATAAAACCGAACAGGGAAACTAATCTGTTGAACTCGCTCCACAATAGCAGGGTCTCGAGAGTTGATCTTGATCGGAGCATTAGCCGCGATCAGCATTAGACACTGAGGATTCCAGGTCGATTCCTTCTGGTTTAGAGTTCGTGTTGCCACATCACCATCACCGGTGATTGCCTTTAGGAAGTCATCATCAGTCTTGCCTGTCGATGGTGGTTCAGAGATAGCCACGATTCGAGCTCCACGATACTCATCCTGTGCAAAGTTCTGTCCATTGGCTTTCATAATCGAGTTACCTGAAGGCTTCTTTGAATACTTTGCTCCCTTGCTACCCAAGGTTCCAATAGCATCCAACATCAAAGACTTACCAGTTCCAGGTGGCCCGATAATTGTGATGATTGCTCGAAGCTTACCAATTCCTGTAAAGCCAGCACCAATTGCTGTTTGCAAATAGGACCTCTGACTTTCATCGGGTATAGACTTCTTTAGGTACGAATCCCAGTGACCCAGGTTCGCACTCTTAGGATCGTCAGGATAGTCTGCATCGAAGTACTTCGTGACGTTGCGCTTTGGATCATGAGCAAGCATGGTCCATTTGCCAGCTTTCAAGTCCTCAAGATCGAGAACCCAGTTGCGCATCACAAACCACTGAGTGTCATCCTCAAAGTAATCTGTGTCGACGTCGCATTCAGAGCGGAGCATGCGAGTGACTGCACTAATTCCAGCTTCCGATGCAATTCGGTCACGGAAGTAACGGTGGTCCCCATACTTGAACTCGTAGTCCTTGCGCATCTTCGCAGCTTCCTGCTCAGCATTAGCGTTATTAGCTGTTAGGATTTTCTGAGCTTCAGCTTCGAAATACGCCTTGACAAGTCCCAAAGCCTTCGTCACGTTCTGCCAGAAAATTTTCGTGATCTTGAATGCAAGTCCAGACCCAGTGCAAGGAACGTGAATGATCCCGTTCCATGCATACCATGTGTCTGTGAATGCCACATACGAGAGCTGATGGTTCATTTTGCGTGCAATCTCAGCTGCTGCTGTGATTTCAGTGTGTGGAATACGAGCCATGACTTTATCATGATTGACATTAGTCACATCACTACCATCGAGCAATTCTTTCCACCAGTTATTGAGGTCGAGACTATCGACTAGAAACTGGAATGTCTGCTTCTCACTCATGAACTTCAACTCCCTCAGGAATCTCAACCAGAGACGCACTCAGCATTTCACGAAGTCCCATAATATGGAACAACATCTGAACTTTCTGCATCTTTGAGTGACTAGCCAGGAACCACCGAGCGCTAGTCCGTGCTCGAGGATCGCATTCTAGTTTGAAAGGGTCAGTGTCGACTAGCTTTAGAAGACTTTGAATAACTTCATCGCCCTCGAATGAGAGAACTCGGTACATCCAGAATGAGCCATCAAAAGGAATATCATTCTCTTTAAAGTACTCGTAGCCTTTTTTGTTCTTGTAAACTGTGAACTCGTGTTCTTTGAATGGTGGAAACACCTCCCACTCAAACGAGTCCTCTGTAAAGAGCAACCTAATTTCGGCTGCTGTGTAGGAATATGGTTTTTCTATGTTATTAATTTCCAACGATGGTTACCATTCGATGTTGCATTCGGCCTCGTCGAGTCGTTCTCAACGAGTTACTTTCATTATATACTACTCAACTGTACGTCCCCTACCACACATAATAGATGCTATGGCAGGGAACGATTACGCTGTTTCCGTGTAGTCCTACTTAGTAAACGGTCCTGAAAAGATAGTCGACAGTACACTGTACCGGTAACGAGTGCGCGTCACATTCAACTGAGCGCAGGTCCTGTACGCTGCCTTCTTATCCTGAAACACGAGCATGTATTCCTTCGCACTGTCAGGATTCCAGAGTTCCTGCTTCACTAGAACATAGACAGCACGAGCAGCTGCTTCTTCCTCGCTCATGCCGAACGATCTGGCTTGAATGTCCTTTACTCTAATCTCCACGCTGCACCAGCCAAGGAACGACCGAATAGGCGCCTAACTCTCCGCGAAATTCGTCCCTGCTTTTTCGAGCTTCTATGAATTTCTCTGCTCCATGCGAAGAATCAAACATTGCGATAACTGTACCTGAAGTACCCCATCGAAAGCGAGGATTCATTTCATTTTTGTAAACAGCCCAAACTTTTCCTGCATATGGTTTTGTTTCCATTATCATTCCTTGCTTAGGGCTTTATTGAGTGCGTTGTGCCATATGAGGTGTTTCTCTCTCTGCTATGAACAATAGCACCACATAGGTTGCAGTTAGGCAAGATAACTCCCCGTCCTATCTCATCGAATAGATCAGGAAGCTTGAGCCTTTTAGATGTAAATAGGCTTTTCATAGCCACACAGTCCGAACATAGAAGTTGTAACGGTAGTTGCCAGCAAAGTTCTGTTCAACGAACCACTTCTCAGTTTCATTCCACTGTTTCACCATTGCATTAGCGTCTTCGGCTTCATCAAAGGCCTGGATAAACACCGGGAACTCATCCACGAACGTGACTGATTCTCTCACCACTAGGTAGACACAGTTCTGTTTCCTACTCATGGCGCCAAACCCTCAGTCAGGCCCGCAACAAACTTCGCAACAGCGGCTGCCTCGACTTCGTGCGTCCAGTCCAAGAGAGCCTTGACCCGTCCAATGTGTTCATTCAGTGCGAAGAAGTAGTTCATGGCGCAGTTAGGGCTCATGAAGGCTTCTTCATTGTCGGGTGCATCCCAAGCGCAGGCACACGTGTCGAAATCGTGTTTCCACTCAATGGCTCCAGTAATTGTCTGGATTCTTTCTTCTGATGCATCTAAATTCATTTTAGTCTTATCCTTCTCACAAAGTAAATGTTCCTTGAATCGTTGCGACGGAGCTCTAGGGCAAGCTTGTTGGCTTCCATGTAGTCAGCCCGGACTCCGCAAAACACTCCGTCTAGTACATCTTCACCTACGGAATCCCACTGCTCCTGGGTGAAGCGGAGCACTACTGACACGATCATATGCTACACCTCAGGATAGGGTTGGGCTTCCCTATTCTGTCTCTCGTATTCCTCAAGAAACGGAAGAATAGTGGCATCAAGCGCAGCTTCAGCCAGGAACATCAACGCCTTCTTGGCATCGGTCTTAAGTGCGAGCTCTGCTTGGTACGACAAACGACCCCAAGGGTCAATGCCCCATTCGTTTTGCAAAGCTTGAGCAACAGCCAACTTCAGCTCTTCAGTGATCATCATCCCTCATGCACCTCAAGTTCCTCGACGTAGTACCTGATCCGAGTGTCAGGATTGTTGCGCTGTCGGACAAGGTTGAAAGCTTCAGCGTAATCCTCTGCACTCTTCTTTTCTGTAAATGCCTCGCAAATAGCGAATACATTCTTGGTGTGCTTGACAACGTGGATGATCACTGTAGTTCCCAGAGATTACCCGTGCACTGAGGAACAATTACTTCGTCATACTCTTTACGAGAAACATTAGTGCCAGGCCCAATGAACGCCGTCATGACATAGTGAGCACCATTAGCGGCAAGGTTCCAGTTTCCCTTCGAACTGAATGAAACATACCCAATCCGAGAGTGCCGTCCTACGACGAGGTCACGAGTTGTCGTCTGCTCTTCCCATGCCACAACACCTGGGCATGCTTCGAAATAGACCTTGTCGGCTTCTTTGTCATGGTAGATATTGACCCAGCCTGGTTCAAGAGCGGTAAATACAGCAGCCATCAGTTCCCTTTCCTAAATCCAACTTTGAGAATCCATTCAGCGACATGCTTGAAAAAGAGAGCGTCACCTGTCAATTCACGAGGGTTGTGTCCGTCATGAATCCATGTGGCTCCGCAGCAACAGATGAACTCGGTACGGTACTGGCCTAGGTTCTTATTCTCCACCACCCAATGGCTTTCGTAAATCTGGGCCAGCTCGTCCACTTCATCCTTGAACATCAGACAATCCATTCATTGAGAGTAGTCCGTACTTCGCGCATCAGCCATTCATCCATTGTTTCGTGGCGACGAGAGTCAGGGTCAATTTCCAGTATTGTCAAGAAATTATTTTTCTCCTCTGCCCAAAAGGAATTGCCATGTCCTTCGACAATGTGGTACTTACCTGAGATTACTTTTTTAGTAGTCAATGAAGTGAATGTCCGCACAACAGAGCCTCGTACCTTACGAACAGTGAGTCCGCCATTGTCCATCCGAAAGACAGCGTAGTGGTCTTCAAGGGGTTTCTCTTCCGCAATTACCGTCGGCATCAGTAGACCTCATTCGGGTCTTCAACGCCGTATCGCTCATCGAACCGATCATAGCCAGGGTCCTCAAACACATAGCCGACTGCATCACGAATTTCGGTGTGGGTGTATTCTCCACTGCGATAGAGGGGTTCAATGAAGCGGTCGAACACTGCTTTCCATTTTGCTTCTTCGAGCTGTTCCTGCATCAGACCTAGAGCTGTACGAAGGTCTACTTCTTTATTACTTGTCATTGTTATTGTCCTTTAGTGGGGTTTATCTAGTCTGTAATGAATTTGCAGATTTTATCGTAAGCTACCTGCAATAGTGTGCTTTGCTTCTCACTAAACTCAATACGAGAATAAAGGAATTCCTTCATCGCTCGTTCACTGGTCAAGACCGCCTCGTGAGAGTCTTCCTCGCTGATGACGACTGCATTTGTATAGGTTAATGCCGCCTGATCGAGACGAAGCTGTTCCCTGATGTTGCGAAGATGACCGTAAAGAACATCGGCGGCAGCAGCCGCAATGTCACTCGATGTGGGGTTGTTACTCATCATTGCCACCCGGGAAGACATTCTCCAGCTTTCCCTTTTCCGTCATCTTGGCGTAGATGCATCGGGTCTTGTGCTTCGTGGCAGGGTAGAAGTGCGTGTCGCCCTCTTCGTAGTGGCCCTCAAGAATGTGAACAACATAGACATGGAAGGGATTGTGCGGATCAGGCGTCACAGTGTCAATCGACCAGATGTTCTTTCGGCCGCTCTTCTGTGCATTCTGGTTTTCATACGTTGATACTGACATTTGGTATATCTTTCTGTTTACTGATCTATAGTAGCTTGAGTAGTAATATTACTTCGAACGAGTCGTAAAGTACAATTCTAGTTTTGATTCGATGGCCATGATCGCGACATCGTTGGCATCCACGATGTTCTTGATGTAGGGAAAGGCAGGGCACTGCTCAAGAGCCAGACGGATCGTGTACAGGTTTGTCATCACGAGTGCGATCTCTCGCAGATCAGGGTCCACGATAGTGTCAAGAGCCCCCAGTGCTTCACTCGTCATCGTTCTTCTTCCGCCTAAATATCGCCTTTACCATCGTAATCACAGAGCCTATGGCGGCAACAGCAAGTGTGAACATCGAGGCCAACAGTGCCAGGGTCAGGGCAAAAAGAACGACCTGCAACCCTACGGTCTGAATCCACAGGAAATAGACGTGAAGGAATGAATTCTCCAACACCCATGAACCTCCATAAACTCCAGCAGTAAACACCATTGCCAGTGCTAGGTTCTTGGCAATCGTCGTTGCTTTACTTTCCATCAGTCTTCACCATTCTAAAACCTGCATTGTACAGGTCAATTGCAATTCCCATGTGCGTGCGCTCGGCTTTGTCAGACTTCTCCAACACTGCGCGAATAACTTCTACTTCTTCTTTAGTTCCTATCATTCAGCTGCGTCCGAGAAAACGAGACCGTAACGGTACATACCATCAACAAACGTGCTGGAACCTACCAGCTCAACCTTCATAGGTGGCGAGGGGTTCTTTCCTTTGCTCCGTACAGTAAGCTGGACAGCCACAATCTCAGATTGAAGGTCTACATTGGTGTTGTAGAAGTCTACAGCTGCACCAATCTCATCACCGACTGTGCCAATTGCGGTGAGAAAGTGAGTGCCATATGCCTGGCACTCATTGTCTGCTGTTGCTTCAATTTCGGGTTTAGTCACTTTCATATCTCCAATATAACTCGTTGTCGAGTTCTTGTACATTTTCCACTGCTCTTCGTCCCAGTTGTCCACATGCTGGTAACGCATTTCCATTTCATCGATGTGAGCAGGCATACCGTAGCCTACTGAATTGTCAGGTGTTTCACTGACGAAGTACCATTTGTCATTCATCGGCGCAATGACATACATGATGGTGTTGTTGTATCGTCTCATCTGGTTAGATGGATTGTTCATCTGGTTGAGACGAAGATAGACCTTGTCGCCCATGCCGAATTTAGCTGCCATTACGCTGCGCTCACTTCGGCATCAGCAAGGGCAATACGAAGATCGACAGGCGTCGAAATGCCTTCACCAGTCCCTGTCCCATACTTCATGACAAGCTGCATCAGCTTTGCGTACTCGTGCTCCTGTAGAACAAGGGTGTATTTGAACTGGCGAGGTGCTCTAACAGCAGGTACCGGGTCTACTAGAAATATCTGATCCAAAGATACGTATGTAAAAGCACCAGAATTATCATCAGCAACAATACGGTATGGTTCATCTTCTTCGAAACTGATGTGATTGATGTGACCAGTGCGCTCATTCCATTTCATAAAACCAGCATCACCAGGCTCAAGCCGGACCTGTACTCGATCACCTGCTTGGAAAGGGTTACTTACGATTGGCATCTTCATCCTCCCAGTGAAACCGTTCCTGTGCACTCTCATTCATCTCAAGCCAAGGGTTGTTCTTCTCCGTCATTGTGTGGAAGGTCCAGCCTGCACGAATGACAAGCCACGTACACAGACGACCCAGCAGAATGTAGCCAATGACCCATCCGATCAGAACGACTGTAAATAATACCCAATCCATTTAAAGCACCATATTTCTTTGATACATAAATTCTTTTCCGCGGTCCTTTTCGTAAGGATTGTTGCGAGAGCGTGGTCGATGCCCACCTTCTACCAGACGGTTGCATGCTTTCTGTGCAGACTTCTCATCACCATGGATCGAGAACAACTGCCAATACCAGTCCGTGTCTCCATACCCGTACCAACGCTTGGCAAAGACAGGGTAAACGTCATTCAATGATATCACCAATTACAGAAGCATTGATGCCGAGAGCAACTCGCTTGAAGTCCTCAGTGGTCCAAGTCAGGGGCTGGTCTTCCAGTTCTCCCCAGTTGTACTCTTCTCGCTTTGCAATCAGCTGACGAGCAATTTCCTTGTCAAGGTTCTGAGCCTGAATAATGTAGTTCACACCCTTGTATTCTACAGGCGTCTGCATTCGCATCTGTTCCTGTAGTAGCTTGTAGTCGAACTTAGCGTCGTTCATGAAGAAGACGTCGTCTTCACTGGAATCCATTGAGCAACTCCACAAGTCCAGCTTTCGCAGCTTCGGGTGATCCATCAATCCACGAGAGAGACGGGAAGTCGGAGTGGATCGCGACCCATTCAGAGTCTGCCTCGGACCAGAAGACCGAGATAATTCCTTCATTCATTTATATTGCCCTCTTCATAATGTATTTTCCTGTAACTTGGAACCCATTCGGATATTACCCGAGTTTCATAGCCAAGTTCTCTTGCCGTACTAAGATGATCATAAGCTGATTTCCAGTCCTTGTACAATCCCAGCCCAGTCCAATAGCTGAGGTTGCGTCCGTTGATTTCAACATGAGCAAAGAACTCAGACCGGAATACCTGCTTCATCTTCTCTCCAAACCAACATAACCTCGCACGTCTTAAACGCTTCAATGATTTTCAGCGCATGTTTCTGGTCGAACTCAACATCAGTCGTTCCCAGCATTCTCGACCATTCCTTCTCAATGAAGGCCAAGACGATTTTCTCGGTGATCTGTTCTGGTTCGGAGCAAGCAGTGTGAGCCACTTTCCATGGCATTTTCTTCTTCTGTCCCATCAACGGTCGTCACTGACTGCCCATAGGATGCCAAAGACAGCGCCTGCAAGCATCACAACTCCACCAAATGCAGCACCATATGGGTTGTCCGTTGCGTAGCCTGCAGTCACTACAATGGACCCTACAACGAGAAAGAGAATTCCAATCAGTCCAGTTTCTCTGATTGCTTTCTTTCGCGCGTTTTCTTGTTGTCTTTTAATACGGCGAGCCATACCACGAGCTGTGTCCATTTGCTTTCCTTTTTCTTTTTCTGTTCAAAACCAAAGATACGCTTCATCCGTGCAACCTGTGTCATAGCCATCCAGGCGAACCCTGCCCAATAGAGGGGAAGTGCGATAAGATTCCAGTCATCAGGCAGATTGCTGTAATAGACAATCATGTATGCAACGAGAAGCCACGTAACACGCAATACAGTTGAACGGACTAGATTATCTGCTTTGTCAAGTATATACTGTTTTTGTTCTGGTGTAAAGTTCATGTGTTCCTACTTAATGATAGCGTGCTTGTCGATGCCCCAAGTCCAGGGAACGAGGGCTGTCTGACGGATTTCGAAAGTGTCAACCTGAACCTGCTTGATGTTCTTCGTCTTGTACTCGACCTTAGCAGCATCAATCTTCTGAGGAATGAGATCACCTTCAGATGTCTTCTCGACAAACTTGACGTAGCCATCAGTGCTGAATGTAGAACCCTCAGCAATTGTGTATGACTTGGTCTCAATCTTTTGATGGTCTGAACTCTCAATCGAGACACTGCCGATAGCGAGAATCAACAGAGCAACAGCACCTGAAGCAATGATCCACACAGTAAAGAAGGCAGCAATACCTTCACCTAGCTTCTCATCCTTCCGGACCGACCAGCCGACCCATCCTGCTAGCCCCAGAGCTAAGATCATTAGTCCAATGAAGATCACTGTTCCTCCACCTTTGCCTTAGCCCCGGTCTTCTTCAGAGGCTTCTCAGCAGTAGGGTTTTCCTTCTCAATGAGTGCATCCATTCGAGCAGCATACTCGAGACGGTAGACACGAGGATCGGAAGTGTCGGCCCATCCATCAGCTTCACGAATCCACGTGACTCCATTGACATCGGTGTATTCACCAAGCTCGTATGCTTTGGTGATTGCGGGGTTCTGTGTCATTACTTGATAGTTCCTTTGTAGAGATTGTTGTCGAGAGAGTCTTTGCCTGACTTGATGCCAAGGTTCCACCAGTAAGCAACCCATTTGGCACCTAGCATAGTCATGCAGTACTTCTCCCGAATGAATTTCCCATCCACTTCAAGCACGACGTATGGTGCTCCACTGACCATGTTTGGCCGAGTGTAGATTCTGTAGCTCTGCCCGTCACTCATTTGATTTCTCCGCCATAGCTCACGATTGATTCAGGTTTGCCTTGGTTGTATTTGCCAGCTTTGACCTTGGCATCCAGCCAATAGGCGCACCATTTGGTACCGATGTCCGTACCACAGTACTTTTCGTAGACCTTCTCGCCATCAATTTCAAGGATGACGTAGTTGCCACCATATGAATTGGGGCGAGTATAAATTTCGTAGTTCACTTAGCTACTTTCTTTGCCCAGCGGTCAAGGTCCATCGAATAGACGATGGCATTTTCATTGTCATCTCCGTGGAAATGGTTGATGGACAGCCATGCTCGAAGCAGGCTTAGGTCTACAGTCTTTCCAGCATCTCGCGAGAAGTATGTCTCAGCGAAGTTTGCGAGGTAATCAGGGTCTGTCATTCTTTTCTGTCCATTTCAGCCAACTTTACAGCGGCAATAGTAGTTTCAACATCATCGAGAGTGATGGGTCGGTTCTCACCTGTGGCACTGTAGATATGCTCGAGGAAGGCGAGAATGTCGACGTCACTGAGATTGACAACAGCTCGAGCAGCTGCAGCACGGGTCTCGTAGATTCCAGGAACCCATACGTCATCACTTGAGACGACGTAATGGTCATCGACCTTGAATGTTTTGATCATGGTTACCATCCCCTAGACTTCTTTAGAATTCCTAGCTTGGCGCAGTGACGAATTGCTACAGTGTCTTGTATTGCTGCATCAAGCATTTTGCGCCAATTGCCTGTGTTGTCTGAGGCCAGAGTATTGCCTGTGTCAGCATCGAAGACACGGTAGTACCAGCAGTAAATGTAGCCTCGACGTGTAAACTTGTTTGTCTCTTTGCGACAATAGACTTGAGTCTTGATATTCATTCTTTTCCTTGGTTGTTGATGTTGTAAAAAGATACTATACCAGACTCGAGAGGATGTACACTAGGGCTTCTGACCCTTACGGATGAGAGGTTTTGCCCACCACATGCGACGGACAAAGCCGCAGGTTGGGCAGACGTTATAGCTTTTGCTAAAATCTACTGTCATGTAGCAACCCTTTTTACTCACCATTCCTCATGACCACAGCGATGGCACTTATAGCTATTAGCATTAGTCCATCCTGCATTCCAGACGGTGTAAAAGAAATGAAGATGAAGTCTGCACAACCAAGGAATCTTCTTCCCGTAGACAGGGTGCACGAAGAGTTTCATCCTGCAATATCCTCGATAATCTTGATCAGTCCTCTGTTCTGTGCGCGAAGAGCTTCAACATACTGGCACACGCTGAGAATGTCTGTTCGATTGAAAAGTATCTGCTCAAGAGGACTTGCCTGCAGATTCGCGATGAGACTGTTCAAGCTCAGATCATGCTCGTCGATTTCATCCATTACTTTTCTCTTTCTCCGTCGAGATACTTCAAAATCATTTTGAGACCATCAATCCATCCAGTAGCATAGTCAATAAAGGCATCAGCAAGCTCAGCCTTTTGAATCTCATCTTCAATAAAAGCTCGTAACTCATTTTGATTATCGATGTAACGGAGTAGAAAGTCAATATCAAACCACTCTTGAACCCCACCTACTAGGCCCGAATCCCCACGGTCTTGATTACGCTTTCGAATGTTTGCTAGAAGTTTCTCGTTCATTACTTTCCATTCAGCTTGTTCACTACGTCTACTGTCATTTTGTTTACATCATCGTTCCAAAGAAGTCGACGAGCTACTCGGTACTTCGTGAGTGCAATGCCAGCTTCCTTCAAGTCAGCGAGACCCGTCTCAGGACTCTCACTCAATAGAGACATCATGTCTGGCGATTCCGGCCACCCCACTGTTGCACTCTTCTCGAATCGACCAGGACGTGCATACTCTTCTCGACCAGCAGAATCCTCTTTCAAGTATGTCCAACCGAGCGGTTCAAGAATCTCAGCCCATGTATAAATCTCATTGAAGTTGTCTTCCAACACTGCGATAGCCGCGTAGAGACTCCACATGTTTGCATCTCCACCAACACCAAGCTCTGCTGCCAGTTGAGAAGCATCCAGCTTCATTCTGGAGTCCTCATCAATGATGTGTGAAACTCTCTGTTTCCGATTATCCCAAGCTTCTGTGGTGAGCTCCTCGAGCTTCTGGACAGAGTACTGAGGTCCGTCAGACCAAACTACTGACACAGTGCCAGGAATACCACCACTACCATCCTTGGGCCAGTAAATGCTAGACGGAAGACGAGACAGACGAGTCGCATCGATCAGACGGTCAACCTTGACAGGAGACTTAGATGAGACGAAAGCCCACCAACGAGCCAACAATTCCTCATAGCCAACTTCATCCCAGGGAACTCGCCAATACGCGTGCATACCACCAGAACCCCCGTTGTCTACAAGAATAGTGGGCTTTGGAACTTCACTTTCAGTGAGGAACTTGATGACATCTTCGCGAGACTCGAAAGAACCAGGCTTTACGTCGAAGTCGATGAAGACTCCATAGACATCACCAACATTGGTCTTGTCACCACGCTTCCCACCAGCTACCAGCTTTGGGTCCTTGATTGGATAGAGCGTCATGTACGTACCGTAGATGTCACCATTGCTTCGCTTTGCCAAACCCCAGATATCGTCTTCAGTGAATGACATCAAGTCCTTGACAGACATTGGCATGCTGAGAACACCTTGACGGTTCTTGGATGGTCGAATACCCGAGATGGCAATTAAATCTTCGGGCTTATACCAAGCCTTGACGAATTGTTGCAGTGAGTCCAACTCAATGGTTACATCACCAACTAGATCATTCAGTTCCACTAATTTTTCCTTTGGTTGTTATTTCTACTGTAACACAGAAGCTGCTGCAAGTAAATTCACGCTGAACATCGTGTAGCCACCATAGATGAAGAGTGTCGAGACGACCACAACAAAGATCAAAAGTCCTTTGGTCATCTCAATGTCCATGACCCTAGCCATGTCAGGGTTGGTGATAGACCGATAAGCACCAGCAAGGAGCGTGCCTCCTAAACTAGCGAGACACACTCCTAACACCATCCAAAGAATCATACAGCTTGTTCCATGAATTGCTTGACAACTCCAATGTCACGAGTCACGTAACTTCCACTTGCATCGATGCCAATCTTAGCAGTGCGAAACACATTCGATGTCTGGTCTTGCATACGGATGTCCAAGATCGAAATCAGTCCACGGTCTGTCACAGTTCGAATCAAACGACCCTTACCTTGGTTGAATGACTCCAGTGAACGCATAGCATACCACTGACGGAAACCCTTCTTTGCCCAGATTTCCATCATCATGCGGCATTCAGTGTTGTATCGTTCATTGGGGAACCGAATGAAAGCTGTGTGGCGAAGTGATTCACCCTCAATGCTGATGCCGACAAAGAAACTCTTCAACCCGATCAGGATCGAGTGAGTATCATGAGTGAACTGTTCGACAAGTTTGTTCTTGTCAACACCATCCTCTTGGACATAGACATTGTACGGCAAAGCACCAGATGCATTGAGAGCTCTTAGCTGCTCAGCGACTATATTCAATTCACGTTTGCTGGTGCAAAGGACCAGTGTCCCACCCTTCGTAACGTGAATCAGTTGGAGCAGTTCATTCATCGAGAAAACTGTGTCGTCGACTGGCCGTTGGTTTGCCGGAGTCACATAAATCAGCTGGTTCTTACGGAAATCAAACGGAGTGTCAACAATGAGCTCCTTCGCCTCTGGAAAACCAAGACTGGCCTTCACGTATGAGAAAGAATTATCGACTGGATCACGCAAAGTGCCACTCATTAGGATTGTTGAGTCAGCCTGCTTCCACAGTGCTTGAGCTTTTGATGAAATATCGAGTGGAATCATACGAATAGTGCACGTATTTGTCCCGTCACGCTTCACCCAGCCATCGACGAGCACACCATAGTTGACTCCAAACTGGAAGACGATTCCATTTTTGCTTTCCATGGCAGTCTTCAAGATTCCCAACAGCTCCATGACCTTTTTCGAGGCTCGAAGTCCCTTGGAAATCTCGCGGACACCCTTCAAGTCATTGTCACGAATGTAGGTGACAGTTTTCTCGAGGTGCTGCTTGATCTGGAAGATGGAATTCTCTGCTGCTGCGAGTCGTTTAGGGTTTTCTTCCTCGTATTCTCGCATCGTAGCCTGAAAACCAGCGTCCTGTGAACCGACAACGTACTTTAGAGACACTGATGTCGAACTTCCAGTCCATTCATCACCGTTTTTAGCTGCCAAACGACCATAAAACTTGATGAAGCTCGACATGACGTCACTTAAATCATCAGTGGCTTGGCTCGCGTAGTAGCTCATGACCTCTGATGGAAAGAATGTTGAACTCTTCGTGATGCCCTTTGTCATGGAGTTCATCAAGTCCATGACTTCCCATTCACTGAGCGTCTCCGTCCAGCCAGAAATAAGAACATCGGCTAGAGAGTGAGCTTCATCGACAACGAGGTAGTCAAAATCACCAAGAAGACCGTCGGCGAATGGTCCACCACTGTTCTTCATGTCGATATCAGTCTGGAGAAGAGCGTGGTTGATGACGACAATGTCCGAGACAGCTGCTTCGGCTCGAGCTTTCATTGCAAAACAACCCGAGTCTGGTTGGCAACCATTGTCATTGCAGAAGTTTGTCGAACCTGCAATTTTCTTCCAGTCACGAGGGTCGATGTCTCGTCCTAGCACCTTCTCGCATGTCTTTTTGGTGCCATCTCCGAGGCTGTCCTGTCGTCCCTGAAGCATCGTAACCATCGAGTTTAGTGCTTTATCACCTATTCGCGCCTGTAGGCCCTGGTCTAGGCAGAAATAGTTCGAGCGACCTCTCAGGACCTTGAACGTAAAGCCTGGATAGAGTTTCTGAAGGAATGGAATATCCTTGAACTCTAGCTGTGCCTGAAGAGAAAGTGTCTCAGTCGAGATGATTCCTCGCTTGTGTTCCTTCTTTTTCTTTCCAGCAAGAATCTCGGTAATCATCGGAATCAGAATCCCGAAAGATTTACCTGTTCCAACTGGTGCATCACAGATGAGGTTCGTCTTGGTCTTGAAAGCTTCAAAGACTGCCTGTCCCATCTGAGCTTGACCTATGCGCAGCGTGCTGCCTTTAGACATCAGCGGTTCGAATGCTGGAGTCCAGTCTTTAAATTGTTCTTTCATGTGTTTAATATTATCCTAGTTGGTGTTAATTAGACAATCAGCTGATTACTCCAGCATCTCCTGCTTGCATCATCAGACTGCCGAGCTGCTGCAGTTCCTCGATGGGTCCACATGCCTTGAGCTCTTTATCATGGTAATAAGCAAAGGTATCGGAAGTGTCCTGAATCAAAAGCTTTGCTTCGTGTCCATTACAACCAGCAGGACTGCATTCACCTAAACAGGTGTAGTCATCTTCAAAAGTCCACGTACTCACATTACTTCCCAACCAATATGCTCATGACGGAACCCAAATTGCTGCTTAACTCTTTCCCATCGAAGAACTCGAGGGCTAGGGTCCCACTGCATGCCACCATCAGAGAGTCCGGTGCAGCGCCAATATTCATTGCATTTATCACACTGGATGACATCGCCTGTATTACAACCACTACTAGGTTTTTCGCAGTAGCAGGGCTGTACTTCTCGGTGAACTACGTTAAATCCCATAATATTCCTCTATTCCTGAGACCCACTGTTCCTCGAACTGAGCCAGTGTCAGTCGTCGGTTGTGGGCCCAATAGGCAATTAGTTCTTCACTTGCATACTTCAATGCGCGAGACAGCTGTCCAGAGAAAAGAGTATAGCCATCAATTCCTTTAGAACGACCGAGGTGGTTGACAAGGACTCCGTTACATTCTTGAAGGGCTCGTTCGTACTGCCACTCGATGTGGCCTTCCCAAGCCCCATGCATCACTTGCCAATCTTTCTTGGCTTTTTCGAAAATAGCACCCATTATAGGTGGACCATAATTCCTTCATTGCCGAACAGATCAGCTGTAGCAGCGAAGTTATGTCCGACGATGGAGAGTCTCATACGGCGATCAGCAGAAGTGTACTCGATTTGACGAAGCTGACCGATAATAGAGGACTGGCCAAGACGACTGTCATAGGCATGAACCTCAACACGCGATCCAAGATAAGCGGCAATATCGTCTATAGTGACCCACTTGTGTCGAGGAACTTCAACTTCCTCAGGCTCGACAGGAACCTCTCGCGTGAACTGCTTCTTGATAATATCAAGCAAAGTCTTAATCATTGTCTTCTTTCAATATGTCTTTGATAGCTTGGTCCAATGTATCTCCATTGCACCAACGGCATGTGTATTTACGCTTGGGTGTTCTTTCAACATGATGTTGAATATGCTTTGTAAAGCTAGAGCGTAGTTTTGATTCAGGAGAAGTGCTACGTCCTGTAAGACTTTGACGGCGTTTCTCGCGAGTTGCTTCTGAATCGACTCGACCTATACCTGCTGCACTAATTTTAGCTCTAGTCTCATCTGAATGGGTTTTACCGTAAAATGCATTATTCTCGCCTTTACGCATTTCAGACATTTTCTTTCGAGTTTCCTCAGAAGCTTTACGTCCTATCTGCACTTCACTAATCTTCTTTCGAGTTTCTTTAGTGTGTTTCTTTCCATATGATGGATGAGATTCTCCTCTAAGGAAACTCTCTAAATCTCTAGCCTTCTGAGCGATAGAGCAGTTTAGACGTTGTTCGTGTGTCATTGTCCATCTATGGCCTCTGATTCCTAGACCACCATCAGCCATGTTTGTAAGGTAATCATCAGTAAATCGGGTGTCATGACTGCCTTGAAATGCGCGATAGTAAGCGATCCAATAAATTTCTCTTGCGTAAAGAAACTCTAGGTTCTCTTTAGGGCATTGTTCAATTACATCATAGGTAACATTCTCAGGTCCAACTTTATGAATCCAGTTGTCCTTCAAACCTCTACCGTAGTGCTGATCGCGAACAAGATGGCGTTTCAGAGTTTTCCACATCTCAACAGTTGAATATCCAATGTAACGAAATTCGCTATCTTTAGTATTTTCATGAAGACCATAAATTACCCAAGACTCTTTACCAGTACCCATACTATAATTCCTTATTTAGCCGATAAGTAAATTATACTATAGGACCAATCTAGTCATGCATTTACCAATTTGGGCGTCTGCGCTTTAGAGTTTTTTTGGTCGTCCAATGAAGATCGCAGTTACTGCACATGATATCCGTTTTGGTCCGATGATACTCAACGACCTTTAGGAAACGAGTAGAGTTAGGGCCACAATCCGGGCAGCGAATAACCCTCTGCCAATCGTGTCGTTTTCCGTCAGCGCCCATAGATTGAACGCGTCTTAATTCACTCTCATCGACGCCACCCCATGTCCCATGATGAATGCCATTCTTCAATGCATACTCGAGGCACAGTCGTTGGACTGGGCAAGCAGCACATACTTCTTTAGCACTTACTGGTAGTTCTAGATCATCGAAAAAGAAGAGATCGTCTGATGGTGCAGTGACTGTGTCTTTACAAGCAGCTTCATTGACCCACTCATTCGAAGCCCTACTCAGCAACTACTTCACCCTGAATTATGTCGTTGTTCTCAGTAACTTTGAAGTCTCTACTGAGAGGGAGAATCTTAGTGATATTGACGGCAACGTAGTCTCCATTTGCAGCCACTTCTCGTGCAAGATTTTTCCATTCTTCTTCAGTTGCAGGAATATAAGCGAGGTCACCCTCTATTTCTCCCTGACCCCATGGTGTTTCTTTCTCTAAATTCTTGAATGGATTCGGCTTTTCAAGGAATTCATAGAAAATTCGATGTGTTGACATGGGGGTACTCCTAAATTGTATAACTAAGTCTAGAGACAATTATACAATATATGACTACAAAAGTACACTGGCAGAAGTCCCGACCTAACGAGCAGATCGGGACTTCTACTTATTTGCTGGCGAGAGATTTCTCCATCGCTGCAACGCGCTTCTCATCGACAAAAGCAGTAACGTGAGGCAGTGCATCGCTCAGGTTCGGGATGTACTTCTTGATCACTCCGACGATTGCCGCAGGAGTAATGTTAAGACCTTCAACCGACGGAAGGTCAAGCACAACGTCGTCCTTGATCTGCATGAACTTGCGACAAAGACGCTCGAATTGCTCATCGATGAGGTACGTGATGTCATAGGTCGCATCAATTCGACCAGGTCGGACAACAGCCGGATCGATCTTGTCAAGGTAGTTCGTCGTCAGAATAAAGACGCAGCCATGAGGAGACAGAACACCGTCAAGAACGTTAAGCAGAGTCTCCATCGTCACGCCTCCTCCGTCAGATCGAGTCACTGCAGAAGCGACATCGATGTCTTCAAGAAGAACAACGCTGTTGGTGCTCACGTTCTTGATGAACTTGAGGAATGCATCGTTCGACTCGAGAGTAGAGAGTGAGGCCGAGTAGGTCTGCATGTGGAGCTCAGACGCAATTGCCTGCGCAGCAGAAGACTTTCCAGTGCCAGGAGCACCAGACAACATGACACCGTGGTGGTACGGAACGCCAAGCATGTAGTACAGCTTCTCGTACTGGAGGAAAGTACGGATTTCACGAACAATCTCTGTCAGCTGACCATCAGGAAGAATAACAGTGTCAGCAGTTCGAGCAGGAATCTGTGACCATGAGCCACTTCCCTTTGCATCTGCAACGTAGATGTCTGCAGAACCACGGACAACCTCATTGTCAGAGCGGATGTTGTGTGCCTTTGGCGCCAGCTCGAGAAGGAACTTATAGACAGCATCTCGCTCTTCAATAGTCCAGCACTCGAAAAGGTAGGAGTCTTGCGATTCCAGCTTCTTGGCGAAGTCAGAACCCATTCCGCGCCGGCTTCCGGATTCCTTGGGCTCTTCCCAGCTGACAGTCCCATCACCACGCTGTACCATCTTGGGCTGCGGAGGCGGAGTGCGGTTCACAAAGCGAACAGTGACATACTCGTCTCCAAGGTGCAGAACACTCTCAACAAGAGTGCGAGGTTCGATGTAGACGTGGACACCCTTGTTGCTGTCAGTTCCCTCAACAAGTGCACGGAGGTGTGGAGGAAGGTCTGCGACAGTCTCACACGTTTCATCACTCTCATGGTTGTAGTGGTCTGCAATGTTCAGGGACTGATAGACAACCTCAGGCTCCGTATTGCTGTCGACAGCGATCTGCTTGGTGTAGTTCTTGCGGATGTGGTTCTTGATCTCATTGAAGAGAACTTCACCATGGAACACACGAACAAAGAACTGGTCAGGAATGGGCTCGAGTTCTTCGACCTTGCTGTTCTCCTGAATAATCTGAATCAGGGTACGGAGAACAACGGCAGTTGAGAAACCGAGGGTAGTTCGAGAAATGAGACGCTGCAGCTTGAAGCTGTGGTTGCCATTCGTAACAGAAGCGGCTACGCCTGCAAGTTCCGTAATGAGCTGGATGGACTGAGTCCGAACATCCTTGTTGGTCTTGAGGTTCTTGGCCAGAGTTGCAACTTTATTCTTAATCATGTGTATCTTTCTTTATTTTGGCTTGTTGATAAGATTACTATATGTCAGTTATTTAGAGATGTACAAATCAGCTTTATAATCTGTAATCCAGATCTTTGTAGCAGTTTCATGATAAGTTCCCCATGAGTATTCAACAACCATTTCAGTCATCGAGTTCCTCACAAGAACCATCGTATTCCCATTCTCCGTGGCCACCCTCAGATTCCTGACCTTCGCCTTCAAAAGCCTTTTGAATAGCTTCATCATGGTCATCTGCTGTGACAACAACGTTGAGATATTGGTGACGGTACATCGTTACGAGAAATTCAGCCAATGTTGTTCCTTATGTGTTTGAGTAGTTCAGTCGCTTCAGTCAGATCAGCTTTAAGAGGGAGAAAAGGGTGTGCTTCCATCGAGTCAATGCGGCTGGCAAGATACTCGATGACTTGCTTTTTACTGAACTCATTTAGTGCCATGAAAATATCGAATGACACTTGAGAGAAATACGTAGAGTGCTGGAGAGTAGAGCTGGGAACTCTTCCTTCCCACAACCAATGAGCAGTGAGCTCACCAATGTAGTAGGCTTCGATTAGCTCCTTTTTCTTACCTGTGTTGAGATAAGAGGTGTATTTGCCTCGAACGTAGTTTGCATTTTTGCGGAGCCATTCAACTGAAATAAGGCCCCGTGCAACCATAATAGCTTGTTCTCCTAGAGGTGTAGAACATATCAGCTTATTAGAGCCAATGAACGGGAGGATAGCCGGGGTGCTCTTGGCAGCTAGCCGGAAGAACTTCCGTACTTCATAGAAAGTCTCGTCGTCTCCATCAGGAGAAGCAGTCGTCTCTACGTTTTTCGAGTCATTCCACTCGAAACCGCCGATATCTTCGTTACGTGCAATGAAGATACCGACGGTGTCGGTGTCAGACAGAGGGGTATCGTTGCCCTTAAGTTTACTGCCGACAACGGCTTCGTAGATGATGTTCATGTTAGAACAATATCATGAACCCTATCCATTGTAAACTTAAGGGAACTTTGGAAGTACCACTCGAATATTGGAAGTCATCATACCTTGGACACCCAAGGATACTGCCCTGTTGCGGTCAGCAATTGTGTGTACTTCCCACATGATGACCTTCTTACCAAGAGAGGTTGCCAGTGCAACGACGTTGGTGATGTAGGCATCTGATGCAGCGTGGTTCACACCAATCAGGTCCACATCTGACTTAGCAACAAGGGTTTGCCAGTCAGCGTGGGCCGGATCATCTTGAAGTAGGTAACCCCATGTCGTAAATCCTCGCAACTTGGCACCTTGGAATCCAGCAACGATAGGTGCCTTCCAGACAAAACGGTTGGTGGCATCTGGGTAGCTCGCCATCAGGTCCAGAAGGGTTGCCTGCCACGCACCACCAGTCTTTGCTTCTACAAAGCATACGTGGTCGATGGCAAACTTGTCTAGTAGAGGCACAAGCAGAGGGATCGGCTGTCGGTCCTGTGTAGGATTGTCCGTGAAGGCTGCCGTGTTGGTTAGAGCTGAAATCTGCGCTGCTGTTGAGGATGAAATAGTGAGACTGGTTTCAGTCATACGGTTGGTGTTGGTGTCGTGGTGGGCGACCATCACGTTGTCTGAGGTGATATTGACGGAAATCTCAATCGCCTTCAGTCCCCAGTTCACCGATCCTGTGTACGCTCTCATGGTATGCTCAGGCCAGTTGTCTCCACTACCTCGGTGAGCGATGTAGAACGGGTTTGTGGAGAGTAGGTCTGAGATTTTATAGTTGCCATTATAGGGTTCCATTTTGGTTACTGCAACTTCTGAGGCACCATTCCAGATTGTAGCATTTAGCGCAACTTCAGTAGTTCCATTCCAAAGTCTGAATGGTGAAGTAATAGGTGCAACCTTGGCGGGAAGACCTAGCTGGACAGCCCAACCATTGCTTGCTTGCGTGCTTGGATAGACTACAGTAACAGGGTCTGTAGTTGCTGGTGTAGCATAGTTTCTGGTACCCACTGCAATTGTTTCAATCTGGACAGTACCAACTTGGGCCTTATAGAACCAAGGGGTTGAGCCAGTCATTGAGGTGTAGTTGGCTTCAGCAGCTGATGTACGCTCGGTGGATACCGTCACGACAAAAGTGTTGGCTACTGTGGTGGTGATCGGGTCGGCAATATTATTGAAACTGGAACCAGTGGTGGAACGGTAGCGACCATCTGTTGGGATGATCCATCCAGTATCAGCCACACCACGGAACCACATAAGGGTTATTTTGCCCGAGGTTGTGTTTGCACCGTAGTGGAAGACGTACCCCGTATCTCCTGCAATGCGCTTCTTAGTGAAGATGGCAGTAGAGAGTGTGCCAGTGACCTTCATATTGTAGAGCGCAGTCCATCCAGTCGGCACAGTAAGTGTCTGGCCCTGACCAGTCACAACAACAGCAACCATCCAGTCATCAGTTGCAATCGTTCCATCGGGTGTTAGGGTATAGTCGAAGACACCTGTTGTGAATTCTGCATCGACATGCCCGACTTGGGTAACAGCCATTAGGTTGCAGTCCTAAAGACAGCTGTTCCTGCCGGAGTATTAGGCGGGATGGTGTCCTGAGGTCCTAGCCACAGTACCATAGATGGTCCTGCTGGGCCAGTGGCACCTGTAGGTCCTTGAATTCCTTGAGGTCCTGCTGGTCCTTGAATTCCAGGGGCACCATCAGCCCCATTATTTCCTGCAGGGCCAGTAAGTCCAATAGGTCCTTGAGGTCCTGGTCCACCAGTAGGGCCAACAGGTCCTTCAGGTCCTTCAGGTCCAGCTGGTCCGATGAGGCCAACAGTTCCTTCACCACCAACTTCTTGAATAAGAGGTTCCAGAGCTTCTCGCAGTGCTAATGCTGTTTCACTCTCAGATGTTAGAAGATGGGCAATTTTTCTGTCGCCCCATGGTATTTCAATAGCCATTGTCTGTCCCCGTTAAATACGTATATTAGACATATTTTATCATGTGATCTAGATCACATATTAAAAGAAAGAACCCCTTCAAATGGGATGAAGGGGTTCTTCTATCTTAGGGGCGGTGTTTGGAGTCTTTCTTGAAAAACATCCAAGCACCTGTCAGGACAAAGATAACTCCAATCACTGTAAGTATCCATGATCCGACAGACAATCCTGTAGCTGCAAGCGCTCCTGCAGCGATGCCATGCGTTGTTGTATTTCCGTACATTATATTCCTTCTGCTTTGTATTGCGCTGCCCAAAGGTCGCGCTCTTTTTTAGTTACTGCTTTCTTTGCTACTTCAATCCATGATGCAAAAATCCAACCACCTTGAATGCATTGAAGAAATTCCATCGGAAGAATTGTCACAGCAAGTACCATGTCCCATTTATCTCGATGTGGAATACGTAGAGTTGACTTGATATTCAATGCAATGTAGAGTAGCGGGATCAACCAACCCCACCAAACAAATGCAACAGAATCTAAAGCTATTGCGAGAATCATCACACCTACCCATAGCAACCGAATTAGAGGAATGAGTAGACCTTTAGCTTGAGACATCCAGTCATGAAGTGTAAGACGGTTCAATCCAAAACGAAGAAGATCGTACAGAGTACCAGTCTGCCACTTCATCCGCTGTCCCCATAGGGATTTGAGGTCCTTCATTCCATCTGTGTAGGCTCGGACTGTAGGTGATACTTTCGTAGACAGCTTGAGTTCTCGAAGACGATAAGTGATTTCATAATCTTCTACAGCACTCTCGTAAGACCATGGTCCTATTCGATCTATCCGAGATGCTAGAATTCTCATCGCTGCACCGGAAAATGCTGAGCCTGCTCCAGCTAGAACATTTGTCCATCCACGATTCAAACCCATCTGAATATTTGAAGAATACTCAGCTTTCTGGAGACGGCCAAAAAATCCTGGCTGCTGCACCGTAAATTTAGAAGTCGATCCACCGAAGTCCTCATCAGTGAGAAACTCCTGTTCCCAGTCTGCAACAGCATTTGATGGAAAGACTGTGTCTGCATCCATCGAAATGACTAGATCAAAGCTTTGACCGAATTTTACCCATGCTCGGTTCAAAGCTTCAGATTTACGATGTGCAAGCTTCGGCAGCTCATAGACAGTCACAGGATATTCTCGTGCAATGTCTGCAGTGTCATCAGTGCATCCATTTGGAATGATGACGATTTCGTCGGGTAGTCGGGTCTGCGAAAGCAGTGATTCGATGGTGTCTCTAATACTTCCAGACTCATTGTGCGCTGGAACCAGAGCAATGATAGATGTGATTGTATTTGCCTTTGTTTTGTTTGTGTAGTTGATATTGACTACTATATAATAACTTTTATCCAATGTACACTTAAACAAGAAAGACCCTCCAGATTTCTCTGAAGGGTCCTTCTCAGTTATTTACTTGTAGTCGTCCAGCAAGCTAGAGACTGCCTGAGCAAACTCACTACGTTCAGATTTCTTCATCGATGTGTGTGCGAAGAGCTTGTGGCCTAGCATACGAGAGACTACATTGTAGACTCCATCATAACGACCAACGTGTAGGTTGTCACGCTGTGCGATGTCCCAGGTAAGAACAGCTTTCGAACCATGGCCGAGACGAGAAAGAACAGTAAGGATGACGGACTTCTCTAGGTTCTGAGCTTCATCAACAATGATGAATGCATCATTAAGAGTACGACCACGAATGTGAGTCAATGGGAGAACCTGAAGCTGCTGCTTAGTTTTCATCTCATCGATCTGACGCTTCGTAAGGAAGCTCTCGAGTGAGTCAAAGACTGCTGCAGTCCATGGGTCCATCTTCTCTTGCTCAGTTCCTGGAAGGAAGCCAAGCTCTTCTCCACCGACAGCGTGCATAGAGCGGAAGACGATGATCTTCTTGTGCTCTTTACCGAGCTGCTCAACACCAGCTGCAAGAGCAAGCATGGACTTACCACCACCTGGAACACCGCCAAGAGAGACACACTTGATAGTTGGATCCATCAACTGCTCAATAGCAATTCTCTGCTCAGCAGATTTACCACTGACCGTCTTGTGAAGAATTGTTTCTTTGATGAGTCTGAACTCGTACTGCGTCTTGGCAATTGCAAGAGCACTTCCAGTGCCTGATCGAAGAACAACACCCACATTGAGTGGAACATCAATTTCAAGTTTGATGGTGCCATCCTTGTAGAGAGCTGCCATCTCCTCGCCTGTAATGTCGAAGTATTCAATGTCATCGATGAATTCACCTGTGGTGTTTCCTTCGATGAAGTCTTCAGTTGCAACGTTGACGAGAGAAGCAACAATCTTGAGAGGGATATCCTTAGAGACAAGAACTACCTCATCTCCCGCTTCAGCTTCTTTGGCCAGTCCATGGGCAACGGTAATGATCTGAGTGTCATTACTTGGGTGTGCCTTTAGAATCGTAGGAATATCCCCGACGTGATTGATTTCAACACGAATCTTGGTGTTGTTTTCAATCCAAACACCGGTCTTCAAATCTCCAATTTCTCGTAGTTCTTCGAGCTCTCTGAGTACCATCCGTGCTTCATAGCCAAGGGATGGGTCAGATCGTTTGGATTCAAGTTCTCTTACACAGACGAGGGGAATAACAATCTCTGAACCTGGGTAGGAATAGAGAGCTTTACGTCCAGCTGAAAGAAGAACTGAAGTGTCAATCACGTAAATTTTAGACATATTTATTCACTTAATGTCGAGAGCCGTAGGAATGGCCTTGTGTATCTATTCTATACTATAAGAGGAATATATAACAATTACCACTTAAAGCCTTCATAAGGCAGTGAAGGCTTAGGGGCGACGCGATCAAACAGTCTGGACTGCTCTGTAGCATTCCAACACTGTTCCTCTGCCAAAGCAACCCACTTGTCCATTGAAGGGCGAAGATAGTACTCAGTCTGATAGCGGAAACGAAGCTCACCGAATTTTTCTTTTACTGAGATGAGCCTGTAGTCAGGATCAATTCTCTGTAAACGGTTGTTCAGATCAATGAGTATAGGAAACCACGTGTAATGATCGATTGTGCAATCCTCAATCATTTTAAGACGTTCAAAATTCTTCATCAGCGGCCCTTAGAAGTAGGCAGGAGCCACAGATCAGTCTCATTGAAGATGTAGTTGGACATCTCAGGAAAATTGGAGAGTGCTTGGATAGTCGCAAACGTGTCAAATGCCATTGCCTTCGTCAGCTCATCTCGAATCCGATCCTGTGCAACCTTCTGCATCAGATTGTGAATCGAGAGTGGAACCTGCTGAGTAATGAAGTAGAAGACATCCTCATCCAGTATGAAATCCAAAGTGATTGCAAAACGGAAAGCTCGTAGCATTCTCAATGGGTCTTCTTCGAGACGATCAGTACTTCCAACGCATCGGATGATTCTCTTCTCAATGTCTTTAACACCACCGTGAGGGTCGAGGATATTCCCCTTCTCATCAATGGCAATTGCATTCATTGTGAAGTCACGGCGTGCCAGGTCATCATAGATGGTGCCCATTTCAACAGAGTCAGGTCGACGTCCATCGGAATAGGCACCATCTTTGCGACATAGGACAAAGTCAAAGGTCTGGCCTGAAAGATTGAAGTCTGCGAAACTCCATGGCAATTTGCGACGTGCTCGAATTGTCAGGTACTGCGGAGTCTCTAAGAAGATTTCGAAATCATTCTTTAGCAGCCAGTCTTTCATGGCTTCGTAAGATTCGGCTTCAACTGAAAAGTCAAAGTCGTGCGAGAGGCGACCCATAATGTGGTCACGAACTGCACCACCTACGAGGTAAAGATGTACGTTTGTCATTTTGTCCTTTAGATTGTTTACGAGTTCTCTGAACCCTTATGTCGATTGTATACTAGTCGGTCAGTTTCATCTACCACATCATCGACTATATCCTGAGCTCGCATGATGGACTCATACTTAATCCAGTGGTGGCGGCAAAAGAGAAGATCGAGCCCTGACGTGAGAACTACTTGTACGTAGGCCTGGGCTCCATCTCTGTCACAGCGATGGTTGGCATTTAGGGTGTATTGACGAGGTTTGGTGGGTGTCTCAGACTTAGCCTGGGTAGCTGTAGCAATACTCATAACCGCTCCTTAGTAGATAACTAATTCTAAATCAGAAGTCAGAGTCAATGGGGCCAACACGGAAGAGTGTCAGTCCGATTTCCTCCCACATCCGACAAACCTTGAGACGGTCATCGAACACACCAACTACACTGTAGTTTGGTGCCACGTGCTTGTAGAACAACTCGTGCTTGACGATGTCATCAGGAATGTATGAATCCTTTGGACGCATGAACAGAGCTTCACCGAACAGCTCGTGCTTGATCAGCCAATCCATTGTCTCGTTGTAGCAAACCTCATCACGACCAGACATGAAGATGACTTTGTAGCCAGCCTTGATCAAAGAGCGCGCAACCTTGATGACTGCCCAGATCGGAGAATCTTCTCCAACACGGTGCCAATCGAAAGGTCCACGTCCAAACATCTTTGCCAATGTGCCATCGATGTCGAAGAGGAAGACTTCCTCCAGCTCCTCATTTGGAACGTAAGTCGTCCACTTTCCCACTTCAGTTCCTTCAGAAGAGAAGTCAGGAACAATAGGAAACTTGCCCTTTGTGATGTAGCGCTGGTGGAAATTGCGGATGACGGCTTCACCAACCTGACGGTCAGTGGCTGCAGCATCACGACGAACAGCTTCTTCAACGTCGACTGGAACATCTTCGATGACCAGAGGAATTTTCATCTTCTCAGCCTTTGACTGCCATTCACGCACAGTCTTGAGGCGAAGGTTCGTTGCATCGACACAAACTGAAAGCTGGGCTTTCAATGCAGCAGTCACCATTGCGTGTTCGATTGTGGAGACAGTCTCTTCCTGCTGGCGCTCCAGTCCCCAGTACATTCCATACAGCTGGAAACGGATGTCATCGCGGTTAATACGGACTCGTCCACTGGGGTTTTCAGCAACCCATGCCTTGGCAAGAGTGCTTTTGCCGCTTCGAGGGATTCCTCGGTACAACTTGATTACTTGTTCTTCGATAGTCATATTTGAATATTATCCTAGTTCTCTCATTTTGTACAATTCTTCTACGAAACCAAACTGATAGATAGACATCAGAGTTCCACCTCATCAAGTGCTCGCATCAATTCACCGAGGTCGCTGAACTTCTTCTCAGCTACAGTCTCAGTCCAACGGGTAGGTTCGTGCAAAGTCTTAATGACCTTGACAACCGTCCAAGAGTTAGTGTCTGTGTACTCGCAAGAGTAGCCAGCCCATTCAGTGATAGTCTCTGTTGCCGTGTTCATTACGACTACCAGAGAGTCATCGGTGACTCCGCAGATACGACGGAGTCGCTTGTCCATTTCTTCTTTGAAGCTCATTATTTCAACCCTTCCAGTGCGTTGAGGCAGTTGTGGATGTGTTCCCAGAGCTGTTCTCGATTCATGCCTACATAGGCAAAAGACTCATCCCCATACTGATCAACTGTCTCAACGCCTAGTTCAACGTAATCATTACCGAGAACTTCGATACTAATTTTTTCCTGTTGATTGGAAGAACGATTAACATCAATTGTGAGATTCTGCTCTGTGCCAAGTCTCGTGTATTCAGTAGCCATTTTCTTTGTCCTTTAAGTAGTGTGGTGTTGCTGATAGAATTACTATATCCTACCAGCAACACCATGTACACTTAAGAAAGGACAGTCTTCCGGGCCCAGTTGGGAGAAGTGAATGTCATGTTCTGAGTGATGATCTGATCAATAACCGAGACAGCCGTTTTCATCCGTCGTTCATGGTCACCACAGACAAGTACCCAAGAGTGTCCTCGCTTCGTGAGAAGCTGCTTGAAGTTCTCTGTCATTCGTTCGCGGAGATGTTCACCATCACGGTAGCCATCATCCTCAAAGTCAACACCTTCATCATCAGTGATCAAGTACAGATCACGTCGAGGCAAAGGGTTGTCGATCAGGAGCCGCGAGTCCTTGTCTGTGTAACGCTCTTCCCAGATGCTTGTAGCCAATACATCGGTGTCTGCGATGACTAGAGGGGCACTATCAGCAGCATAGTTTTCCATCTGCTGCTGAGACTTTGCAATGTGCTGGAAGTCTTCCTTCGTCCACTTCAAGTCATCCATTCCAGCATCTGGATTTGCATAGCGGAGATGAGTCAGCCAGTTTTCAGTGAAGATACGACCATACTCAGGCACAGTTCCCATCTCAGGAAACTGAGGTCGGTAGTGGTCAACAAGAGCTTCAGTGAGAGTTGTCGTTCCAGTTGACTCTGCACCGACAACGATGATGCGAGTTGCCATTTCCTGTCGAGCAGGTGCAATGATCTGGTGCCAGTTTTCTGCATGCTGGTCTCGACAGGCTGTACCACTGACATGGAACTTGGAGCGAGACTGGTCAATGACTACATTCTCTGCTTCGAACCAATCAGCCAGTTCCTCACCATAGGCTTCTGAAGTGAAGACTTTGTGGATTTTACCGTTGAACTGCTTCTCAAGAGCCAGACGCATCTGCTCTACATGAGCTTTCCAGATTTCCCTGGAGTGGTAGTCTTCAGGTGTATCGTTCTTCTGCCCGATGAAGCGGACATTTCGCTGTGACTTGAACTCTTCTTGCAGCCACTCGACTCTCTGATCTACTTCAATACTTTCGAACCGGTTGCCAAGAACAATAACGAAGAGGAAGTCGACCTGCTTTGCTGCTTCTGAAATCAGATGAGCGTGGCCTTTGTGGGGTGGGTAGAACTTGCCGATTACGAGACCGTTGGTCATTAGACAGTCACCAGTTCCGGAGTCTCCTGAGCTTCTTCAACCTTGCAGGTTTTCTTCCAGTCGAAGAGACCGTAGATGCAGAGTGCAAAGAAGCCGATGTAGAGGATTGCCGTCAGTGTGAGACCCTTGCTGAAGTATAGGGGAATCGAGACAAGGTCGATGACGATCCAAACGTACCAGTGCTGGAAAATCTTTTTGGCCTGGCCGTAAGTGGCAACGAGAGAAGCTGCAAGGATAAATGCGTCAGGGATGGGAACACTCGAGTTGGTTGCAAAGGAAAGAAGAGCACCGATTGCTACTGTACCGACGACAATTGCTGCAAGACCATTGATAGCTTCACTTGTGTAGGTGTCTCGGATTGGAAGGTCATTGCGGAGTTCAGTCGATTTGGAACCTCGGCTCCAGTTGTACCAGCCATACGCTGCAACAACTGCGAAGACAACCTGCAGGAAGGAGTCTGCATAGAGACCCGATCCGAGGAACAGGATGGTGAAGGCGACGTTGTTGAGAATACCTACTGGCCAGTTCCAAAGGTACTGTTTAGCAACTGCAAAGACGCAGGCTGCACCAGTTACGAAGCCGATGATTTCGATCCAACTGACTGGAGCTCCGAACAATTCGAAGGGAGCCGAGGTCATCCAGGTAATAAGTTCATTCATTGTTTGTTTTGTTCCTTTTTAGGTGGTTTGTGTTGATATAAAGACTCTATACAACTTTTTAGAGAATGTACACTTAAGGTTCCATGTCGCTGAATGGAGGCAAAGAAACACCGAACGGCTGAATGTCAGCCCATGCCTTCATCTGAATACCCGTCGCATCTCCATGACGGATGTAGCGAATGATTTCAGTGACGTAAGGATGAGACTGAGCCTTGAGCCAAAGGTCCTGACCTTCGAGATGACGAATGTCTTCAGCAAACTTGAATGCATCAGTAATTTTGTCACCAGCTTTAATATAGTGCTCCTGTAGAGTTCTATGCACCCAGTTTTCGAACTCGTCAGGAACAGTGTCAAAGAGACGAGCTTTCCAGTCATCCTGCTCTGCAGCATCGACAAAAGCCTTGACGTCATAGAAGAAGACAGAACCCCAATGTTTCGGGTCTTCCTTGATGTAGGGAACATCCTTGAACAGATCGGCAACTTGGTAGACCCAAAGGCTACGTGCCGACGTTCCTGTCACAATTGCATGAAGTCGCTTGTAGTCTTCCTGCTTGATCTTGAGGTGGACAGTGCCATCCTGTGAAAAGACATCGAGAACAAGACCCTCAGCATTGTGACGAGGGGGAATAGCGAGAGCCTCTGCAACTGTAATGTTCCGCTTAAGAATAATGTCAGAGGTGATCTGACGGCGGATAATACCTGTATCAAGGAGGACAGTGCCCAATGGGCGGATCGACTCTTCAGCTCCGTAGTCTAGGACGATGCGACCTTCAGGGTAGATAATTTCAAAGATGGGAGTTGCCCAGCGTAGCATGCCTTCATCCCACTGGTCCCGGTAGTATTCACCTTCATCTGAAGAATCCAAGAGCTCTGTTGCCTTTAGGGCCTGAGGTGAGTTGAAGCTGCCCTTTGTTGCAATGCCATCATGGCCATTGTAGCGCCAATAAACACCAAGCGAACCATCCAGTTTGTCTGTGACGTAGCACAAATCATCAAGCGAGAACTTGGGTGCACCTGGCTGGCCGTAGTTGAAGAACTTTCCAGGACCTCGAGCAATGACGTAGCCTTCTTCATCGATGATGAGACCTCGGCAAACCATTGTCTCTGCGGTCCAGTACTGCTTGAACTGCGTCAAATGAGTGTAGCAGAGAATTTCGATGGGAAGTTCAGAGTGGTGAGACCGTTTGATCATTCCATCCGCAATATCTTTTTCAAGCTGGATAGGATCGAGAAGTTCAGAGATATGAATTTTAGCAGGGGTTGACAATTACTTTTCCTTTAGTTGATGTTAGAACTACAATATACTACTTAGCAGCAGATGTACATTTACTGACGGTAGTGGAGTTCACCAAGAGCACAGAAGTCAATAAGAGCGTCGAAGTCACTGCTGTCATACAGCTTTTTGTCATAGGAGTTCAACCAACGGAAGGAATAACCTCGCGCATCCAATGCCATAAGGTAGCTGACATGGGTTTCAGCTGGGGCTAAGACTGATACTTGGGTATAGAACTCTACTTCTATCCAGCATTCGACGTCCTCAGGCTCACCGGTGTCACTGAACGTATCTTCCTCGTACAGCTTGCCAATAATAGCGCATGTCATGACGATACCTGGTCGCTGAGGGGTGTGGCTGACTTGGGTTGCTTTGATGATGACTTGCTCTTCTGGATCGAGAGCTTCTCTTTTCGGACTATCCTGTGTCTGGGTAATCTCTGTAAGATCATCATACAAAAGGTCTAGGTCGAGATTGTCATCGAAGTAGACGATTGTAATGAGTGACATATGGTTACAGCCTTAAACAGATATAGTGGTTCTACGAATAGAACCACTATATCTTATTTAGTTAGAGAAGTACAGTTACTTCTTGTCTACCTGGATGAGAGGGTTGGAACCATTCGGAACTACGAATACGTTACCCTTAGCACCAAGGTCTCGAAGGGTATCGAGCTGCTGCGACTGAAGAACTTCAGGGGTAAGAGAAGCGGCAAGAGTTCGGTTAGCCTTGGCCTGAGCTTCAGCTTCTACGATTCGCTGCTGTGCAGAAATCTTAGTTGCATCGAGCTTAGCCTGTTCCTGGAGAACCTGAGTCTTGGCATTCTGTGCATCGGTGAATCGGTCCTGAACAACCTGAGGGTAGCGGATACCCTGAAGAGCGACCGAGTCTACGACGACACCCTGCTTTTCCCAGCGAGTCTTAAGACCTTCAACGATCTTGAGCTCAAGTTCAGAGCGCTTAGCGAGTACATCTACCGTCGAGTAGCTAGACGGTACGTTTCGAACGACGGAGCGGATGTCCTGGTCGATGAGCTTCGAAACGAAGTTTTCCTGAGACTTGTAGACAGTGAAGATGTCGGACACCTTGTCAGGCTTGATTGAGTAGCGGACTGCTACGTCAATGTTGGCTGTAACGCCGTCCTTGTCCTGAGCTGTGATTTCCGGACCGTTGACCTTCTCATTGCCACTTGCCTGACCATTCAACTTGTAGATGGCCTGCTGACCGGTGATGTCAAAGTCAATTGCTTCCTGGTTCGGGAACTTCCAGTCAGGACCTGCAGTTGTGTCTTCACGAGCAATGGTACCGTCCCAGTTCTTGATGACCTTTGCTTCGCCGACTTCCTGAGTGTAGAAGGAAGAGAAGACAAGCATACCGCCACCAATTACGAGGGCTAGTAGACCTGCACCCAACTTAGCGGGAGCACCAGGGCCGAAGATGGCAAAGCCAGCGCCGACCACGAGGATAATAATGCCGAGAATAAAGAGAATCAATTTCGTCCTTTTGTCATTGTTTGAGGGAGGGTGCCTTGTGACACCCTCCCAGGTAAAGCAGGGGTTGTTATTTGCTCGTAGCCAAGATGCGCTTGTGAGCGTTGTTGCGAAGCTTCTCACCGAATCCTGCATCTGCAAGAGACTTGAAGCGAGAAGTGTCATTGTGGTACTTCTTCACGTGGTCCGAGAAGAAAGTAACGGTGTTGAAAGCTGCCCAAGCTGTTCCTGCACCAGCCGCATTGATAACAGTGGGTTCGTTCTCGTAGATGTCCATCAGAGACGCTACGGTCTTGGTCTTCTGGACCTTCGATTCGGGAACGATTGCATTGGCGAGGTTGAGCATTTTCTTCTCAGTGAAAGGGATAGACAACATCTTCTGTACCTCGAGCTCGAAAGCGTCGTGGTACTTGACGGTCATCTGAAGAGCTTCACGAGCCTCTTCAATCCTGCCACTGAGAGAAGACTGGTGACGAAGTGACCATTTGTGCTTAGCGCCGTTGAGAGCCATTGTCACGGTGTTGTTGCAGACTGCTCGAATCTGAGTAAGAGCGGCTGTGAAAGACTGTGAGCCATCATGCGAGTTGGTGATGAGAAGATACGTCTTGTGAGCATCTTCACCAGCTACCAACCAATCTTCTCCAACCTGAGCCGTCAGGAAGACTCGCTTTCCACCGAAGAGAGAACCAGCTGTAGTGTACTTGGCTTCTCCCGAATCGACGAGGTTGTCAAAGAATTCGAAAGCAACGTTATTCTGGAAGAGGTTGTATCCATCTCCAACGATTCCCAGTTCGTGGTCATCCGAAGTTCGGACTACAGCATGTCGACCAGAGAAAAGCTTGTTGCTTGATCCGAACTTGAGTGGCTGCTTTTCAACCATCCAGTCAAGTCCTGAAAGCTTGAGAGCTTCAGAAGCAGTCTTGACTCCTTCAACTACATTTCCGACTCCGTGCCAGGGAACGAGTGATTCACCTGAAAACATGGTTTCAACTGCGTGCATTTTGGTTTTCCTTAGTTTGTTTGTTTGAGTTGCTGTTGATAAGACTACTCTATAACACACTTTGGAAAATGTACAATCCTAGGGCCAGAGTACTACTGCCGGCTTAAAAGCTTCATCAATCTCATGCTCCTCGTAGTCGCGCTCACTGATGAGGTCCTCACGGGAGAACAACTCTCCAGCTTCCAGGACTCCACCAGCATACGTTCGTTCGACGAGCTCAATCGAAAAGTCATCAGTCGAATAATAACTATTGCCCTCTTCATCACTGGCTTGAATGACTTCCATGGTGGGGTCTTGCTGAGCCAGTTCGGTCATTTTTTCTGCGAATGCTACAATATTCATGATGGGCCTTCCTGAAGGCTACGTTAGCTTCCAGGTCTTGACCCAATCGGAAGCATTTGATGTAATGGTTATAACCATTATATACAACCTTATTATTCTACAATCTCAGGAACCACACTTGTAACGATGAAAGCTGCCTGTCTGTCATCACTGTCAAAGGCTTCAACTAGACTCATCAACTTATCTTCCATATACGCTTTCTCAAGATCGGCAAGCTGATAGATGTCATCAGGATCACCTTCGAAAACTTCACTTGAGAAGATAACTTCGATCGTAGCAGTGTAGGTCTGGTAGTTCGTAGCCATTAGGCTTTTGGTTCCTTACTGGATAGTTCAGCATAGAGAGCAAGATATGCAGCTCCATCAATTGCAGAGTCTTCTTTGTAGCCTGCAATGTTTCGTACAATTTTCAGCAAAGCCATAGCAATAGCGACATCTGCTGGAGTTAGTGGTTCCTTCAACTTCTTTTTAAGTTGAATGTTCCAAGCATCGGCAATGTTCTGAAAGTTCTCTTCAGGTGGACCGTACTGCTCTTGTCGGTCACTGGTGATTAGCTTTGCAGCTTCGTTGAGAATTTCTTCGCGCTTTGTCAATGTCTTCTTCGGAATAGTAAAGGTACTGTTTGTATTGTCTGTCGTGTAGACAGGATACTTTGGTGGGCTTGTAGGAAGTATGATGTCATAACCAGGATATGGGGCTTTTATCTCATAGGGGGTATTGATTATATGCCCATCTACGATGCCAGCATTCCACTCTGCATCTTTTAGTGCTTCTTCAGAATTTGTCATCTAACAATCATATCCTAACGGAAGTCAAACGAGAAAATCTCGCCGTCTTTGGTGAGGAAGGTTGCAGCTGAAGGATTTCCAACTCCACCATGACGTCGACGGTAGTAGTTTGACTCAGATTCAAAGGAAGGCGTACGAACAGTGAACATGTCATTCTCCTGCTCGAAACAACCTGTGTGGTTGTGACCATGAATAAGAACGTGAACACCCTGCATCGGAGAGTGGCGGTTGAAGAGCTGACCCTTGAGCCAGTCCCAGTGCTTACCCTTTGTCCACTGGTCTCCATGCACTTGAACGATTTTGGTACCTGCAACTTCACGAACGAGAGTATCCTCATCGAACGCTACAATACCAAACTCAAGGTGGCCGAAGAGGTAAGGATCGCCAAACTCTGTGAGTGCCTGCTTAATAGAAGACAGAGCCTGAACTGCCCACGAGTCAGAGGAATCTGTCGAGACAGGTTCACGCTGAGCCTGATCGTGGTTGCCAGGTACTGAGTCAATTGTCAGTTTAGTGGTGAGAGGTGCGAAGGCCTTGATGGTGAAGATCATCAGAGTCTGCATCAACTGGACCTGCTGAGTTGTTGTCAGTTCAGTTCGGCGTGCATTACGACCACCCTGTGAAACCATACCTTCGATGAAGTCACCAACCCAAGAAATATGGATAGGTCCAATTTCATCACGGAATCGGTTGACCTTATTTACAGCATGCTGAACTGAATCGACATAGCGCTGGACAATACCTTTAGTACCGTCTCCATCGGCTTTACCGAGCTGAAGGTCTCCAGCTGCAAAGACAAATCCCTTGTCGCCAGTACCAGGTTCTACATACTCTGGGTAGGAAACATCCGTAACAGAGGCAATTAGTAGATCAAAACTCTCTGTTGAAATTGGTTCAACAACCTTGATTGGCTGGACATTATAGGAATGGAGGTAGGGTCCACCAGGTGTTCTCTGCCACTGCTTTGCACCAGCAATATAGAACTTAGTAGGATCGTAGCCAAGCTCCTCAAGCTTGCCTGGTTCTTCCTCAGCAGATACCTGCTCATCTTCTGCATATTCTTCTTCATCGAAAGAAGTTGGAGGAGCTACAACACCAGTTATTGGTCTAAGTCGAGCAGTAGGATCTGATTCTTCTTCAGGAGTACCAGCTTCAATATGCTTTTTAAGATAAGTAGAGATAGCAGTGGGGCTAATCTGAATATCAAATGCTTCTGCAATATCACGAGAAATATCTGCGTAAGTTAGTCCACTTGCGTAAAGTTCTGTAATTGCTTCATGATATTCTCTGCAAACCCCAGGATAAGCTTTTTTCAATTCGTCATTCCTTTTAGTCGATAAAACATAATTTCTATAATAACAAAGGGTCAAGTAAAAGTACACTTGACCCTTTAGTACCTCTATGTGGGATCGAACCACAGGCCTGGTCTTCGGAAAACCATGCTCTGTCCACTGAGCTATAGAGGTAAAAAGAATGGCAGCCACAAGGACTGCCATTCTTATTTACTTTTTGTTCTTACGCTTACGTCTTGGCTTATCTGACTGGATGTAGACCTTGACAGGAATATGTGGCTGGAACAAAAGAGGCATACGAGCTTCCTCAGGAGTTCTGTCATTCTTCTTGTTGTTACATGGAGAACAAGCTGCAATAGCATTCATCCATGTGTCTCCACCACCACGAGACTTTGGAAAAATGTGGTCGTGAGTTGTTGCTGCTTTGTTGCAGTAACCACACTTGTATTTGTCTCGTTCAAGAACTCCACGCTTCGAGAAAATAACATCTCGAGTAACGTATGGAACCTTGACAAACTCTAGAAGACGGATCACCAATGGGAATGGAATGTCAATTCCACCCACTGAACGGATTCTCCGAGACTCATCGCCTTCTTCGATAACTGCACGATTGGATGCGACAAGGGCTAGAGCTCGTTTAAGCTGTGTAGGGCCGAGCTCTTGGTAACTTGCGTTAAGTACATTCACTTGAGTGTACGCGATAATATGGTTGCTCACTTGTCATCCTTTCATCATGTCAGTGTGCTAGTAGAAATATATACACTGCATTTTACAATGTACAATCGAGGTGAGTGTGGGACTCGAACCCACGTGCACGCTTTTGCAGAGCGCGACCTAACCACTCGGACAACCCACCAGAGAGCCACAAGCGGGCAACGATCCCACGACCTCGTCCTTACCAAGGACGCACTCTACCAACTGAGCTATTGTGACATATCACGCTTTTGGGAGAAGCGTGCAAAACTCTATAAGGTTATTATATACTGAAACAGGCTAAACATACAATCTCTTCGATGGGGATGCCACCTTCAGACATTGCGTAAATTTGCGTCCCGTAGTACTTGAAGCGGTCAATATCACCATCACACTCCATGCAGACCATTTCTTTCTCGAGTTCGGTGACAAGAAAAAGAATGGACTCTTCGTCCACTAGTGGCCAATTTCAAAATATTCGACGTTGAAGCCATCGCGAGTAGCTGTGACTTCTGCAGGATCACCGAACTTCTGCTGAAAGAGGTCAGAGAAGTGGTCCCATTCTCCAGCTAGTGTAGCAAAATCTTCTCCAAAGCTAGATGGAATTTCTACTCCACCAAGAGATGTTACCCAGTGGCGCTCGTAGGTTTTGCCGTTGTATTCCCCGTAGTTGAAGAGACTATAGCTGTCGAAACTAGTATCACCGTAGTCTTCGTTGTAGTCATCGGCTTCTTCAACGTCTTCATCCCAATCACGGCCAGGATTGCCAAGGCCGAAGCGAACTTCATGCAAGCTAAATGTACAGGGTTCACCATCATTGAAGCCGGGAGTGCCTTGGCCCCATCGAATGAAGGTAACGAAGGGGTACTTCTCGAAGAACGTGTCAAGTACCTCCAGAAACTCCTCAGGGCCTTTCTGAGGTACTGGAGTGGAATAGCTATAGTTGCTTACATCCCCATGGATTGGGCGTCCCAGGATGTCATTCTCAGTCGTGGTCATAAAATTCTACCCTAAATCCTTCTTTAGTTGCAGTCACTTCTGCGTGGTCACCAAATGTCTCTTGTAGGAACTCGTAATGGTCTGAACCTAGCTCGTGTACCATGTTGCTAAATGCTTCTTTGATTTCAGAGTCCATCTCAATTACTCTTCCACCGTAGGGATAGAAAATCTCATCCTGCTGAAACTCTACTTCAGCAGACTTTAGCTTAATGTGGGTCTGGTCCTGAAGAACCCAAAACTCACATTCTTCACCGTCCATCCAGTATGGGGTGTACTGAACCCAAGAAACATACTCAACATCGTCAAAAGTGAGTACAGCGTCAAGAGCGTCTAGCCACTTTTGCGGATCTGATTGCTTTGACCATGGAGAGCGAATTTCACCCTCAATGGGACGGCCGAATACTTCACTTGTCGTCATCTGTCTTTCCTACCTTTACGATATTCTGGAGCATCTCTTCGCGTCCAATAAACTTGTTGCGTCGTCCACCCATCCAGGTGACACAGTTCATACAATCGAGCCAGTCTCCAGGAGATGGGATACAGCCGAGGTCCTCAACAATATGATTCTCAGCGATGTCACGGACAATGACTTTCTTTTCTTTCTGAGTCTTCTCGTCAAAGATGGTGATGTAGTGGCCGAAAACTTCTTGAGCCATGAATGGTCCATTGGCGTGGTGGAGCATTGCACGATGGCGAACGTCTCCATACGAGCTTTTGTATTGGTCAATCCATTCATGAATCTTGATATAGTCTTCTGGCTTGCCACCGAAATGGCGAGCAGAAGCTTCAGCATGCAGATAGGATTGTGCCATTAGACAGGGGTGTCCTCAAGGATTTCAATGAGGTTGGTGAGCTCAGCAATCTGACCTCGCACATATCCATAGTCTACGCCAGCACTGAAGGTGTCGTCATGGTTCCCACCACTGGCTACATCTGCTACAAACTCATCGTAGTCTTCTTCAATGTGCTCGATAGTATGCTGAAGATCAGCAATTTTGGAGTGGGCAAAACTAATCAATTCGTCTTTAGTCATTTATTTCCTTAGCAGGACCAGCAATCGCCGACCTGGAATTTGTTGTAGTCACCTTCATTGACATAGGCCCAACCGGTCTTGTCATTCTTTTTCAAATCAAATTTGTAGGTTGCAGCATGATGAGTCTTCTGAGGTATCTTCATCGTGCAAATACCAGCACTGTTTCGAGTCATGCACTCCATAGTCGAAGTGTCATACGGTGCTGTGTAAGACTTCTTGGTGATAAATCCAGAGTCAATAGAGCTACAAGCCGAAAGAGTGAAGAGGCTGAGAAGAGCGAGGATAGCTGTCCATTTACGCATGAGCTTTACCCAACTGGTGAGTGCCAATGACGATAACACGGCTACGCTTGTACTGAAGATTCAGGGAACGCATGAGACGGTCTCCTGCAGCCTCGTGGCTAGGAGCTACCATCTTTCGCACAGCTTCTCGACCATCACCCCAGTAAATGTCGATTTCGAATCTCTTCAGGCCTGGCTTCTCTTTGACTGGCTTCATCTTTTTCATAAGATGATCCTACACTATTGGTAGGGATTTGTACAATTACTTACCTTTGTAGATTTCAGCAAGTCCTGATGCAAGAAGACCCTCATTAATTGAGAAGCCATCAAGAGTGTACATGATGACGAAGTAACGTCCAAAGTTGTCTCTTAGTTTTCCATTGACTTTAATAGTACGTACAAGTGCTGTCGCACCTTCAGGAGCATGCTCACGAGAGTAAGCAGTAGCTTCTTTAAAGTTGATTTCTCCATGCTCAGGAGTATCAATGGGCACGAGACGACCTACAGGGGGTTTCTCTTCTTTGCCCAGAGTAATATCAAAACCGAGATCGGCTATGAACTCTAGTGTGTCTCCGTCTACCCAACGAATTACTTTGCAGAAATATAGATAAGGTTGCATGGAGACTTTCTAGCGTATTAAATAAATGGGGTGTCTGACGGAATTCGAATCCGCGGAATCCTGGACCACAACCAGGCGCATTAGGCCGCTTTGCTACAGACACAGCGCCTATGACGGATTATGATACCGCGACCTCCGCTTCGACAGAGCGGTGCTCTTCCTCTGAGCTACACAGGCTTGATGGAAATTGTAGAATGATGGCTGTTGAACGATCATCATGTCGGTTACATAAAGCAATATCGTCTAAATCCTGAGGAATCTCTACGAGAGTTGCACATTCATAACACTTACGCATGAACCGGACCATAAGCCCATCCTTCTACTCCATTGTATTACGCAAAAGCGTAGTGGAACAGGTCGGATTCGAACCGACAACCTACTGTATGCAAAACAGTCGCTCTACCAATTGGAGCTACAATCCCATTGACTAGTTAAGGTAGTCACTCTAGCATTTAGGTATTGCCAGCCTTGGGGATGTTTAACGGCCTCGCGGCATTAAATTGCGCTCTCACGATAGGAATCGAACCTATGATGTCTTACGAACTTGATTAACAGTCAAGCGCATCCAGCCAACAGATGCCCCGTGAGAATACTTCTTTCGAAGAGTTACGGAGGTCGGATTTGAACCGACGGTCTTCGGGTTATGAGCCCAATGAGATACCAAACTTCTCTACTCCGTGCCGTTATTTAATTATAGTACCATAGAAAAGGTACTTTGTACAATCAAACGTAAGTCACAACTGTTTGGGTAACAATTTCTTCTTTACGTTCGACGATCTGCGCAAAAGCGGCTGAAAAGTCGAAGTCCTTGTAACCGATATTGTTGTATCGAAGTGTTACTCGAACATACACGTCACCAACTTTGAGAATATTTTCATCAAAGAATCCTCGATCATCATATTCAATCTCATTGTTGATGAATTCAGCATCAAAATCCTCTTGGAGAATTTCAACTAGTTCATTGCCATAGGAAGTTTCAGCATTTTTCAGAAGCTCTTGTAGCTTTTCGTTGTTCATATAAATACTTTATCATGCTTTCTGGGAGAAGTACACTTAGAAGTCGTATTCTTTTCTGGCAGCTGCGAGACGGTCCTCAATGTCTACTTCCAGCTGAGTCTTCTCGTACTCTACGTCAGGTCGGTCTTCACCGTCAAGTGAGAAGAACTTATGGATTTTCTGTGCCATCTGGACATAGCCATCCTCGAAGTTGGGTGCCCATACATCAAGACGGAAATCATGGAAATGGTGGTTATGTAGAGGTGGTACTGATGCACCGTGCTCCATCATCACGACTGGGCCATCTTTGTTCGTTGACACACCAATCCAAAGGCTTCCATGTCCACCATCAAAGTCCCACTCGTATGGGTACTGCTCAGGGCGAGGACGACTCCAGAAAGCAGGGTGCTCTTGAATGAAGTTGTATGCCAGAACCCAGTTGTTCTGGTCAGTAAGCCACTCTTTTGCCGTGAGTAAGAAAGAGTAGTATGTGTTGAAGTCAAGAGGTCGCGAATTTACTCGACCGATCAAAGCCCGGTGAAACTTTGAATCCTTTTGTTTGATGCTAAGCATTGTCAGATTAGAGTCAGTGTCAACTTCAAGAGATTCCCTAATGGACTCATCAAATTCGATGTCGACATTCTTTTTGTCAAGCGAGTCGTAAGCATCAACGATAGAATCCCACTGCTCTCGAATACCCTCAGCAGCAAAGACTCCGTATTCCTTGATGTACTTAATAGTGACAACAGGCTTGGGGTCTTCCCATGTTACTTTTGTCGGGTAAGTTACACCAGCATCTGCGAGGATAGTCTCAATATTGAGAAAGGAACTCTCATCATCAGGCAGACCGTCCTGATTAAAAATAGAGTGATTGAGAATGTCATCGTTAAGCATTGTTGTCCTTTGTCATTTGAAGATAGATTAGAAGCTGTTGGTTGGGATGTGATGCATCACGTTCATACCGATTATACTCTTCAGAACGTCGACGCCACAGAGCTCTATTCCACACATCTATGTCTTGAGTTTCTTTCACGTTCCTCAGGGTGGGATCGAGCCACCTACCAAATCGTTATGAGCAATTCGAGCTTCGCCAGAGCCAGAGGAATATTCAGTTATTATTCTATATCACTCAGATGTGAATGTACACAGGACCTGATCCGATATTGGCAGAGAAGATAGCAGTTGTGCCACCATTCCAGCCACCATGGACTGCTTGACCATTTCCAATGTAGACTGCAATGTGAGCCATTCCAGTTCCTCCATTAGCGTAATAGATCAAATCACCTGGAACGGGATTGCTTGTTGGAGTTCCAAGGGCCATGTAACTAGCAGGCCAACCATGATGATGGATTCCTGCAGCTGATAGAGCATTTGTGACAAGAGCTGTACAGTCTTGAGCAATTCCAAGTTGAGCCAATGCAGCAGAAGCAACAATAGCTCCACGACCTGAAACAGCAGGCGGTGCTACTAGTTTAGGAGCTTCAACTCTGGGTGCTACAGCTTCAGGAGTGGTAACATTCTTCTTAGCAACTGGCGCTTGGCTAGTTTCAGTGATCGTTGCTTCAGGTTGGCTATACTGAACATCCATCACCGGAGCTTCATATTGAGAGGCAGGGGTCGAAGAAGTTGTGATACTTGACCGAGCAAAACTAAGCTTGGCCATTGGTGCTGTGATGGGTGCTGAAGTGATTCCTAAATCTTCGGAGACTCTTTTGGTAGAGTCAGCTTCAGCGGGTTGAACAAAAGAAAGACTAGCCACGATGGCTAGTCCCAGGGACAGAAAGGTGTTTCGTAGCTTAGTCATTTGTTCCTAACAGTAGACGACAAGGGCATACGAACAGTGGCTTTGTAAGCCAGTGCTAGGTATCACTATAAACAGAAAGAGGGAGATTTTACAATCTCCCTCTTCCATAGAGTAGGTTTTACTTCTTCATGAAGTATTCGTCGACTACCCAATCGACAAATTTTTGTACTGCCTCTCGCTCACTCGCAGCTGTTGGTACCGTTGGTGGCACTACTACGGGAGGCTGGGTGACAGGTGGGGTCACTGGTGCATCAAGGCTGTAAAGCTCTAAATGGATGTCAGCACCACATAAGGTGGAGTTACCAGGCACATCTCTGTGTCGGATGTAAATCGGTAGGTAGCCATACTTGTTCTTGATGGCAGTCAGAAGCTTCTTGACAGATGCGAGTGTTGCAGCATCCTCATCAGGATCAACTTCGATTCCAATGTAGTCGTTACCAACTTTTCCAGCATGGTATGCGCGGTCCTTGAGTGAGACAGCCTGGACGATGCGATTTCCCGAAACAGCAAAGTGAGCTGATGACTCAGAACCTGGACGCTCTGTCTGGAAGTGCTTGATTACTCCATCAAGTTCTGGATGAAGGTCTTTCGCATTGAACTGGTGAAGCACAACATGGGTTGGCTTGTCAGGGAAAACCTTAATGCCAGGGTTATTGGCCTGAGACTGCACATTGGTAATGTCAGCTGGGAAATACTCAACAAAGTCAAAGTCCTTGGTGAAGGAATACTTTGCAGGCTGAGGAATTACGACAACGGGAGGTGGTGTAGGAGCTACAACAGGTGGTGTGACAACAGCAGGTGGCTTAGGTGCGGGTGTTGGTACAGGAACTGGCTTAGGCATGAGGTTAGTCAGTCCTGTAGTTGCTTGAGAGGTGAATCCACCAGCCCATGCATAACCCTTTGCATCCTTGAACCAAATGTTGATACCCTTGACAGATTCACCAATGATGTATCCAGTGAAAATCTCATTGCTCTTTCCAGCAATGACTCTCACAACAGGTGAAGTTGTATTTGGCTGAGTGCGCATGTTGACATTGTCGGTGCCCACAGTTCTCTGCGCTGGATTAACTACAACGACTGGCTTTGGAGGAGCTGGTGTCGTATTCGGAAGTCCTGTTGCAGAAACAGTAGTGAATCCGGCACTGTGTGCAAAACCTTCGGCATCTCGGTACCAGAGATTGTTACCATTGACAGCCTGACCATTGAAGTAGCCTGTAAAGGTCTCAATCGAGTTAGCAGGAATGACGCGCAGAATCTTTGAAGTGGTACTTGAAGCAGCTCTCATATTGACGTTAGCTGGTCCAACTTTACGCTGGTTAGGCTTTAGAACAGTCGATGATGAAGAGTTGATGGTCGAGATGTAGAGGTCAGGATTTAGACGACCATAGAAACCATTGTAGGGCTTTAGTGGCCAACCAAGAACCTCGAAGTGTAGGTGAGGACCCGTAGAAAGTCCAGTCGAACCTGACAGACCAATTTGCTGGCCCTGAGTAACTTTGCTACCAATATTCAAAGGAGTGCTGTTGAGGTGTGCGTAAAGGGTTAGTAGACCATTTCCATGGTCGATAACGACGCAGATACCAGCATAAGCAGGTGCAATCCACCATTGGTTAGATGATGAGAGCTTAGTTGCCCAGTCAGCCCAGACAACAGTTCCAGCACCTGCAGCCTTGATTGGCGTATTAAGTGGGATGGCATAATCTTTACCAGTGTGCCCATTAGGTTGAATAGAGTTGGGGTTGGCCCCAAAGATTTGGGACACTCGTGCAATGACAGGTGCAATAAGCGACATGAGTCGCCTCCAATAATAGAAGTGTATACTTCTATTATACGATGTGCACAATCATATCATGCTGGTTAAGCTAAAGAGTCAGGATCAACCGTAACCCATTCTCCTTTGACCTTTACCTCAGTAAGCAGATTCTTTTCTGACATTGAAGCTTCAACTTCTGCTTCTAGTTCAGCCTGAGTCTTTAGATTGTTAGTGATCGCATGAACCCAATACTTGAAAGAAGGTGTCTCACTCATTCGAATAAACGCTGTGCGCTTGTTCTGGAGTTGACTACGTTCCTCTCTGGACTCACCTCTCGAATTAGATGGATGGTGTATCACCCTCACACCTGAAGAGGTCTTGTTTTGATTCTGGCCTCCTGGGCCACCGGCTCTGAATGTCTGGACTTCACAATCGTGGATTGAGACTGAAAGAATTTTTTCTCTCACTAGACTGCAGGAGTTTCAGAGACGTCGAAGATTTCAAAGAAGCGATTACGGAGCTGTTCAGCTGCATCGTAATGACCATCCATGTAACCATTTCCAACCTCATCAATGACTGCATCATCTGCATTGTCGAATCGAGTCATCTCCTGGCGAAGAGCTTCAGTAAATTCAAAAACCTGATGGGCCCAGAGAGATTGAGGAGTGGTAGGAAATACAGCCAAAACTTCTTGTGAAGGGCCAAATTCATATTCTTCGTAAGCAGTCATTTTCGTCTTTCGTAGATTTTTGTCAAGCACTTAGATCCGAAACTTACGTCAAAGTAGAATCCATATCGTGACAACCACTTGTAGTAAATATCCCTACGTCTAGCGTTTGACCAAGAGATTGTGTAAACCAGTCGGTCTTTGTGCTGGTAGAAAGGCTCTGAAAAGAGAAACTCTGGGAATTCAAGAAGGTTTTTAGTTGCCCATATTGCTGGCTCTAAACCATCTTTACCTCGAACAGAGAACTCGAAGTCAGGCTGGTCCTTTTGCTTCCTTTTGGTAAAGGTTCGTAGTCCTACTTCAACAAGCATAGGGCCTTCAGTACTGTACTCGCCTAAGTAGAATTCCATTTCTACTGTGGCCCCTGAGTCAAACTTCTTTTTCAGAACGTAGGTGCAATTTTCATGGTCATAGGTATTTTCAAATTCTTCATACACGTGCCCCATCTGGGACTCGAACCCAGGTCCACGGATTAAGAGTCCGTTGCTAAACCTACTCAGCTAATGAAGCGTGCCCCCAGTGGGTTTCGATCCCACGTCCCCGGTTTAAAAGACCGGTGCTATCCCAACTCAGCTATAGAGGCTTGTAGTAACCATTCTCACTGTGTATGGCTGACCTAGAAAAGCCGCGATATCTAGGTTGTTACTACTCCGTGCGCCTACTAGGATTCGAACCTAGGATGTGTCTTTAACTGTAACCGGGTTACAACCGGCCCGCTTCGTCCTCTCGCGGCATAGACGCATTATTATTTAGTTGTTACGCACCCTTGACTGGACTCGAACCAGTGACACGCGGATTAGAAGGCCGCTGCTCTATCCTCTGAGCTACAAGGGCAAAATGTCCCTTTGAGAAGGCCTTCTCGGACGGGACCATCCAGC
>Ga0163162_10000184_pt1 | contig 57899 bp, 59 predicted proteins | sample S55metaG_FD_115310 | JGI IMG/M metagenome (GOLD analysis project Ga0163162, IMG submission 115310) | Switchgrass rhizosphere microbial communities from Kellogg Biological Station, Michigan, USA - S5-5 metaG | ecosystem: Host-associated > Plants > Roots > Rhizosphere > Soil | place: USA...
GCCGTTAGAAACAAAATAGCACTGAGAGTCGCTGCAGTTATAAAAAATCAGACCAGCTATAAAAATAACTATAATATAGCTGCATAAAATTTGTTTTTATCATAACAATCATTTCGACTGAAGTGCAACGAAATGGAGAAATCTTTTCCGCAAATTTAAAAGATTTCTCCACTTCGGTCGTATGAAGATAAAGTTTCATTATAACATTTTGTAAACTCAGCGTTTTAACCAAATTCACACTTTAAACAGTTGACGACTTTAACCAATTACCCATTTTTTTCCGTTTCTTTGAACCTGGAATTATTTAAAACATGGCAAATTTATTAACCGACAGGGCTTTTTGGGTAAATTATTGGGAAAGTAAAAAAGGACTAGCCGTTCAGTTACCTGTTAACTATTTATTTCATAAGCAACTGGCTGATATTATTCAGAAAGATAAGGTTAAGACAGCTATCGAATTAGGTGGTTTCCCCGGTTATTATGCCGTATTTCTGAAAAAATATTTTCAGCTTGATGTTACACTTTTAGATTATTTTGTACACCCGCCTGTTGTTCATGAACTTTTGGCGAAAAATAGTTTAACAGAAAAGGATATCCACATCATCGAAACCGATCTTTTCAATTATACACCCGAAAAGCAATACGATCTTGTATTAAGCTGCGGTTTAATTGAACACTTTAACGATACAGCCGATATTATCAACCGGCACATTGCTTTTGTAAAACCAGGAGGTACTTTATTTATTACGCTGCCAAATTTTAAGGCGGTTAATGGTTGGTTCCAAAAGAATTTCGATAGAGAAAATTACGATAAACACAATATTGATAGCATGGATCCAGCCATGTTAAAATCAATTTGCGAACAAGCTGGACTTAAAGAAGTAAAATCAGGTTATTTTGGTCGGTTTAGCGTTTGGCTCGAGAACGAAGATCAAAAATCAGCAGGTGTTCGTCTATTTAAAAAAGCGGTTTGGCTAGCCGGAAAAGTATTTACAAAGATTATTCCGTTTGAAAGCAAAAATCTATCACCTTATATTATCTTAGTGGCGAAAAAAATCTAACGCGCTATGTCAATCAGTTGGGGTTACTCACCTAAAATTGAAAAGTATATTCCTTTGGCCGAATTTCCGGCAGATAAATATTTAATTGTTGCCAAACAGGCCATCGAAAATCTCGGTTGGAGCTTAAGTCACGTTTCCGAAACCGGGTTAATCGCTTATACCCCAATATCCTTCCAATCGTACAGTGAAGAGATATCAATCCGTATCCACGGAAATTTTGCGGTGGTAAAAAGTGAATGCGTAGGAATCCAGATGCTCTTTAACGATTATGGTAAAAATGATCTCAATCTGGAAAAGTTTTTTCACGAATTTGAATATGTAGAATTCCACCTGAAAGATGTTTGGGAAGAGAATCTGTTTAAATTCCGTCGGCTTATCGAAACACAGGACGATCATTATTTTGAAAAAGCACCTTTGGCTACAAAGAATAAAATCAAAAACGTATTATTCTTGTTTTTTCCGCAAAAGGGATATACGGCAACGCCAATTCTTGTTCTACTTAATACGCTATATTTCATCGCAATTATCATTTTATCGATTGTGTTCATTGCCTATCTTTCGTTAAAAACCGGACATGCTTCCCGAGAAGATTATATTGAGGAAATAAACCGATTAGTGCTGAACTTTGGTGTTAATCAGCGCAATCTGGTTCTCGGAGGGCAATATTGGCGCTTAATTACCTATCAATTTATACATGGATCGGTTTCACACCTGTTTTTTAATATGTATGCACTGGTTTACCTCGGCTTAATGATCGAAAATAAACTGGGCTGGAAAAAATTCCTTTTCATTTACTTAATGAGTGGTATTTGCGGAGGACTGGTAAGTCTGATTTTCCACCAGGAAGGCGTAATGATGGGCGCTTCGGGTGCAATTATGGGCTTGTATGGTGCTTTTATAGCGCTGTTGACAACCAAATCTTTCGAAGTTAAGGCTACCAAAGCCTTACTGGTGAGTACACTTATTGTATCATTATTGATGCTTATAAATGGTGCATTTGGTAAAAGGATAGATAATGCGGCGCATATTGGTGGTTTTGTTTCAGGATTTATTTTTACCTATTTGCTGAATTATAAATGGGATAAAACTTTCGAAATTAAAAACTGGACGAGATATGCCGTTGCTTTACTTTTATTCCTTTTGTTTTTTAGTGGCGTAATTTATTTTAATCCAAAATATGGAACTGAAGAGTACCGTAAGCTAACTGATACTTTTAATGGTAATTTGCAATCACTTAATGGGATTATGAATTTAAAAGTTTCTTTGCCAAAAGATGTTAAATTAGCTTCAATCAAACAAGATGGCATTATTCCTATAGAAAGGAATTTGCTCGTGGTTAAACAAATGCAGGCCTTAAATTTAAAACCTGAAGATAAAATAACTCGTGACAAAAAAATAAAACTGAGTAAAGCATCCTACCGGGCAGTAATGCTGATGTACAGGGATATTAAGGCCGACAGCACTTACCGTTACAGTAAAGAAACTTCTGCTGCATTAGGAAAGGTATTCGAAATCCTTTATAAAGAAGAAGAATAAGAAATTTACCCAGTTTTTTTGTAGAGCCCGATTTCACTCAGCGTAATACAAACCGGCGATTTGGTAATGTTTATTTTTACTTTGTTGGTTGTAACGGGGTTATCCAGTTTAACCAAACGTTTTGCGCCAATACTTGTGCCATCATAAACCTTTTTCCAGGCATTGTTTTCAAATATTTCAATGGTATAGGCCTCTATTCGCTGACCTAAAGGAATGTATTCTTGTAAGCTGATGATATCAAAGGTTTTAGCAGTTTTCAAATCAAGTTCTAAACTCGCATGGTGAACAGCGTCTTGAGTAGCCCAATAACTCGCTCTATTGCCATCAAGCAACGTAGCAATGTTATACTTCTCGCCTCTGCTATTGCTTGCTTTGATCGATGCATTTTTGGCCAGGTTGTGCCCGAAAGTATGTTTAACCATGTCGCCAAAAGTTTTCAGTGCAGCAACATCGTCATCATGAAGGTGACCACGGGTATCGGGTGCTAAACCCAGATCTAAGCCTGCACCACGGCCAACGCTTTTTAAATACAGATCAAACAACTCTTCCGGACTTTTTGGCTTTTCGTTGGGATGATAAAACCAGCCTCTTCTTAAAGGGACATCGCATTCTGCAGGCATCCAGAATTTTCCATTTCTAATTCCTTCGGGGCTTTGCGGGTAGTTTGCCTGTCCGGGTACGGCTACACTTTTGCCATCCGGTGCCATTGGGGTAAAAGTTGCCCAGGAGGTTGCTGCGGCATGTCCATCTTCATTACCTACCCAGCGGATATCTAAACCAATATCGCTAAAAATATTCGCCATTGGTTGCATTTTGCGTGTAATGGCCCAAGTATTTTTCCAATCGTAATAAGTGGTATTATCTATAGAGCGTTTTTCTCTCGCGCCGCCGTAGTAACCGTCACCACCGTTAGCGCCATCGTGCCAGCTCATAAAGAGTTCTCCAAAATTGCTATAAAGTTCTTTTAACTGTGCCTGATAAATAGCCAGATATTTGTCAGTACCATATCGTGCATTATTCCTGTCCCATGGCGAGCAGTAAACGCCAAACTTTAAGCCGTTTCTACGTACTGCCTGTTCTACTTCCTTAACTAAATTTCCTTTTCCTCCTCTAAACGGGCTTTTGCTGATATTATATGTTGTAGTTTTAGTTGGCCACAAAGCAAAGCCATCATGATGTTTGGCAACCAAAACAATCCCTTTCAAACCACCTGCTTTAGCAGCTTTAATGATCTGATCGGCATTAAAATCTGTTGGGTTAAATGTTTTAGGATCAGCATCACCAAAGCCCCACTCTTTATTTTCGAAAGTTGTTGGTGTAAAGTGCATGATGCCATAAACTTCAACCTCATGCCAGGCCAACTGTCTTTTTGATGGTAAGGCACCATAAGGTTGAGGAGGGGTTTGGGCATAAATAGCCGTGGAAAGCAGTAAAAAAAGGATCAATACGGATTTCATATACTTATAGCTTAGATTCAACTAAAATACAAATAATTACCATTGCCCATGGTAAGTGTTAACCAATATTTAACCTGTTGGAAATGTAAATGCGAAATTATTTTTACATCTTGAGTGTTACATCGATCCGTCAAACATTTAATTTCACTATACGTTAATTAAACATGACTGCTTTTAACCAGAATCCTCCCGACGGAGGTACCGTATATACAGAAACCAATTTGAACCAGTTGTTTCCGGAACCTTTTAACACCTTAACAAGTTGTTTTTTCCTGGCTATAGCGGTATATTGGACCATTAAACTCTGGGGTAATTTTAAACAGCATACCTTCTTAAGTATTGCATTGGTGCTACTCTATATCGGTGGCATTGGAGGCACTACTTACCATGGATTTCGGCGTTGGCCAATCTTCATTATGATGGATTGGATGCCCATTATGCTTTTGTGCCTTTCGGCCGGTGTTTACTTTCTTTCCAAATTAACCAAATGGTACTTTGCAGTTTTAATTGTAGCGGTGTATGCCATCTTTCAGTTTTATGTGCGGCGGCTTTTTAGCAATGGCGATTTTCAGATTTTTATCAATATCAATTATGCTTTTATGGCTGCGCTGGTTTTGTTTCCGGTATTTGGCTATTTGATCAAAACAGGGTGGAAAAACGGCAAATGGGTTGGCTTTGCATTAATTGCGTTCATCTTTGCCTTAACTTTCCGTATTGCAGATAAATGGGATGTATTAAGTATTGGTACACATTTTTTATGGCATACTTTCGGGGCTGTAGCTTCTTTCTGTATGCTGAATTATATTTATTTGGGCAACCTGAAAAAAAATAACACTTAAAATATTGTGCTATTCAGCTAATAGATAGTTGAGCTTGCTGGTTAATTTCAACAAGCCCAACTACTATTTAGAACTTTGAGTGGGCTTTACTGTAGTCCAGTTTTTTTTGCCCGCCTATGGCATATTCAATGCCTCCCCATAAGTGCTTTTGAAATTTATCGTCAGCCCAGCCTTCTTTAGTATGGCCCATACAGGTATAAAAAGCTCTTCCGCCATCAAAATCGTGGTACCAGGCAAAAGGATGGAAATCACCATTTTTACCGCCGGTGTATGATTTCTCGTCTAAGTTAATCAGCACTTTAATGTCTGGGTTAATATTCTTAAAATTATACAACTCATCTTTTCTCATCCATACCGAATCGGTAAGGAATTTTGTAGCGGAGTGTTTTTTGTCTTTGATAATAAATCTGGCTTCCTGAACAGCTGGATGACTTATAAAATAAGCACCGGCCAATTTGCCATACCAAGGCCAATCGTATTCCGTATCTGTTGCCGCATGGATGCCTACATAGCCACCACCAGCCTGGATGTATCTTTCGAAAGCCACCTGTTGTTTATCATCCAAAATATCGCCTGTGGTATTCAGGAAAATAACAGTAGCATATTTTTTTAAGTTCTCTTCGGTAAAAACATCAGCATTTTCTGTTGTATCCACTTCAAAGTGATGTTCAGTACCTAATTTTTGAATCACTTCTTTTCCTGTTTCGATGGAATTGTGCCTAAAGCCCTTTGTTTTGGAGAAAACTAAAACTTTTGCTGATTTCTTTGCCGTGGTATAGCTTTGAAATAGAATTACTGTTGCAACTAATAAGCATAAGGACAGGTATTTTTTCATTTTTTCTTTGACTTGGTTAGTATGATAGATTATAAGCTTTAAATTTAAGAAAGTTGTTTGATAATTTCCATACATCTTTCCTCAACCTGTTTACAAACAGGGCTAAATAACGCATTATCCCAGTAAGGGTCTGTAACTTCGCCGTTATCAAGAAAAAGTTTAACCTTTTTTCGATCCTCATCTGTTTTGGCCAGGCTTTTAACATCAGCCAAATTGTTTCTGTCCATAACCAAAATCAGGTCATAATAATCGAACATTGAAGGGTTAAACTGCTGCGCCTTTTGTTTGCTGATATCGTAACCCAACGCTTTGGCTGCAGAAACACTCCTATGGTCTGGCGCCTGGCCAATGTGCCAGTTACCCGTTCCTGCTGAAGCGATTTCCCAATTTAAGTGTTGTTCATCTGCCAGATGGCGCATAATGCCTTCAGCCAATGGCGAACGGCAGATGTTACCGAGGCAAACCATTAAAATTTTCAATTTTACTGCGCGTTAAAAGTAAATAATAGTCCTTAGAAAGGTTATTAATGATGGATAGCCATAAAGAGTCGTCATTGCGAGGAGGAACGACGAAGCAATCTTTCGTAACAGCGCTCTTGGCTTTAAAGATTGCTTCGTCGGCTGAAAAAGCCTTCTCGCAATGACGATAAGTTTTAGGGACTTATTTCATTAAAATTCTCCGATCACAAACTTATTCTTTATGCGTAAATTTCATTCAGCATTTTAGCTAAACGCACACCACCCTTTAATAACTGCTCGTTAAGGGTATCAACCCAGTCAAAATTATAACGATAGCTTAATTTAGCATCTGGTTTAGTAGTTTCGTAAATTTTATTGCAGATGCCGTACGATTCATAAATACAATCTTTAAGACTTGTATTTTGCCAGTTGCTTAACTGAATAGCCGAAGGGTGATTAATTGCCTTCGCATATTCTGTATAACTCAACTGTTGGTACTCGATCAGCTGTTCGTCCCATACCCTGTGGATATTTGACTTCTCATTAAACCATAATACCGAAACGCGGTTACCACCCAGGTCTTCCTTACGGGCAACATGCATAGGTTGGCATAAATCTCCAGCCAGGTGAACCAACATACGCAAAGCCAGTTTTTTTTCCGAAGCGGTGCTACTTGTTTTCTTTAAAATGGCAATCAAGTCAGGGATTTTGTTGTAAAGATTTGGTTTTTTATCTGTTTCCAAAAATTGATATACACCATTTTTATCTAATCCTGCCGGAAGATTGACAAAATGCCAATTGTACATGTAGTTATAAGTGGAATCAGATTTAATAAAATCGCCCCAATTGGCTGACATGGCCAAAGTTTCGTAACCTAAAATACTTTGAATGGCCTTGCGGGTTTTTGCTTTTAAATAACTATCGGCAATTTCGCCAACAACACGATGGCCAATGGTGCCCCATGCGTTTGCCTGAATCGGGAAATAGGCTAAAAAACCCACTGTTAGAGCGATGGTTAATTTCTGTTTAATTGATGTTAAAATCATTTTTATAATTCTTTAGGTACGCAGGTAATTTTTTCTTTAAGTGTTAGTTTAATTTCGCGCTGATCGTTTAAACTTTCTAATAATAATGTATCAGCAGATTTTTTATTGATCAGGAAGTTTTTTTCGTATCGGCCGATGCGGTAACAACCCGATATTTTTTGTTTATAATTGGCGTGTGTAAAGGTTGCACCTATAAATAGCGTATCACCTTTAACTACATATACGCCTTTGGCATATTCTTTCCAAATACCATTGTTATAACAAGAATCCTCGTAAAAATTTACTTTGCTATGGGTAACCATATCGATATAAACCGAATCGCAGGTAAACTTGAAATGGTGTTGGGTATAATTGCTCAATTTATGACTAAAAGCAACAGAATCTTCATTCCAAACCCCTTGCATAAAATCTTCACCTTTACCCTGTACATTAGGTCGCGGGCTACAAGCTATATGTAAGATGGATAATGTTAAAAGGAAAATAGGAAAAAGCCTTAATCCTAACTGTGGTTTACTCATGGTTATAATCTGTGCTTTTGGGGAACTGATCGGAGATGACCTTATTCTTTTTAACGGTATTAATAACCAAAATCAAAAATCCCGCAGCGAAACAGATCCCAGCTACAAAGCCAATAATGCCACTAAAAGAATAGTATTTTGAAACTTCTATAGCAGTTAAATTTTGGGAGGACATCATTAATGGCAAAAACCTAAAAAATATAGTAACAAGCAGGCTAATGCCCGATCCAATGGTCATTAAAATGGCTTCAACTGAAGATTTTTTCGTTAAAAAAAAACAGCAGGTTCCAAATACAACGCAAGGTGAAATAATGGATGTCAAGCTTAAAAGGTTAGAAAGTATTGAATTCATATTACCTGTGTTTTTTAATTAACCGTATTGATTTAGTGCTGTAATTTTTAAAATTAACGTCATTCCCGCGCAGGCGGGAATCTTAATGCAATATGCTTTAAGATTCCCAATTGAATTGGGAATGACGATCTCCTTCGGTTATTTCAAACTTCCAACCATATCTTCCGGGCGTACCCACTCATCAAACTGTTCGTTGGTCAGCAAGCCCAACTCTACAGCGGCTGCTTTTAAGGTTTTATTTTCTTTATGTGCTTTCTTCGCAATTTTAGCTGCATTTTCGTAACCTACATGTGGATTTAAAGCCGTAACCAACATCAAAGAATTTTGTAAATGTTTCTCGATTTCTGGCAAGTTAGCTGTAATTCCTTCTGCACATTTATCAGTGAAAGAAACGCAGGCATCGCCAATTAAGCGTGCCGATTGTAATACATTGGCTGCAATTAAAGGTTTAAATACATTAAGTTCGAAGTGGCCACTCATACCGCCCACTGAAACTGCAACATCGTTACCGATTACCTGGGCGCAAACCATAGTTAAAGCCTCTGGTTGTGTAGGATTAACTTTTCCGGGCATAATAGACGATCCCGGTTCGTTATCTGGAATTACGATTTCTCCAATACCGCAACGAGGGCCAGAACTTAACATTCTCACATCATTGGCTACCTTCATTAAAGCAACTGCAGTACGTTTCAAAGCACCAGAAAGTTCTACCATGGCATCGTGTGCAGCCAGTGCCTCAAATTTATTTGGAGCGGTAACAAAAGGCAAACCGGTTAAATCTGCAATTTTTTTAGCCACTAAAACATCGTATCCTTTTGGTGTGTTTAAGCCTGTACCAACAGCAGTTCCGCCTAAGGCCAGCTCTGCAACCATAACCAAAGCATTTTTAATTGCCCGGATGCTGTTATCAATCTGTTGTACATAGCCAGAAAATTCCTGTCCTAAAGTTAATGGGGTTGCGTCCATAAAGTGCGTACGGCCTGTTTTAACAATCGTACTAAATTCTTCCACTTTTTGAGATAACGTATTCCTTAGTTTTTCTAAGCCCGGAATGGTATTTTCTACCGTAAGTTTATAGGCTGCAATGTGCATTGCCGTTGGGTAAGTATCGTTTGATGATTGTGATTTATTTACATCATCATTTGGGTGAAGTACTTTTTTATCGTCAGCTAACGAACCACCATTAATGACATGGGCACGGTTTGCAATTACCTCGTTGCCATTCATGTTACTTTGTGTGCCCGAACCTGTTTGCCAGATTACCAAAGGAAATTGATCATCCAGCTGCCCTGCAATAATTTCATCGCAAGCTTTAGCAATTAAATCTGCTTTTTCTGCCGATAATACACCAAGTTCGGTATTGGCAAGCGCAGCTGCTTTTTTCAGGTATCCAAAAGCGTGGATAATTTCTTTTGGCATCGAACCTTCAGGACCGATTTTAAAGTTATTGCGTGAGCGTTCGGTTTGTGCACCCCAGTATTTGTCGGCTGGTACCTGCACCTCGCCCATGGTATCGTGTTCTATTCTGAAACTCATTATATTTTTGATTTTTGTTGTCGCAAATTTAGGTTTTTTGGCTTTTAAAGCGTTGTATTTATGTAAGATATTTAATGGATAACAAAATATATTGCCGAAATGTTGTATTCCTTTTTATTCCCCATCATTAATGTACAAACTTTATCATGGCCAGCCACTTCTACCAATGAAATCATATTCATACCTTTACCACAAATATGCAGGGATTAGTTATTAAATCTACAGGGAGCTGGTATAGTGTTTTGGCCGATAATGGTGAACGCTATGATTGCAGGATTGTGGGCAAATTCAGGATTAAAGGACTTAAAACCACCAACCCGATTGCGGTTGGCGACAGGGTTAAATTTGACCTGGAAAAGGATAGCAACCAGGGTTTGATCAACGAAATGCTGCCCCGTAAAAATTACATCATCCGCAAATCGATCAACCTGAGCAAACAGGCACAGATACTGGCTGCTAATTTAGATATGGCCATGCTGGTGGTTACACTCGCTTCACCTCGTACCTCTTTAGGTTTTATAGATCGCTTTTTGGTTACAGCAGAAGCCTATGATGTACCAGCTGTACTGGTATTTAATAAGCTTGATCTGTTCAGTAAAGAGGGGTTGGAAATTTTACAGGAATTTAAAGATATCTACGAAAACATCGGCTATGCCTGTTACGAAGTTTCCGCTTTAAAAGGCATTAATATTCCGATAATCCAGGAATTGATTACGGATAAAATTACTTTAATATCAGGGCATTCAGGTGTTGGAAAATCTAGCCTGATCAATGCATTAATGCCTGACCGGGATTTGAGGACAGGCGAGGTTTCTGACTGGAGCGATAAGGGGCAGCATACCACTACTTTTGCCGAAATGTTCGAACTGCCACAAGGTGGTTTTATTGTAGATTCGCCAGGCATCAGGGAATTGGGTGTAATCGATATCGAAAAAGAAGAATTGGGGCATTTTTTTAGGGAAATCTTTAAAACTTCTCACGATTGCCGTTTTAATAACTGCAGGCATATTAACGAACCGGGTTGTGCCGTTATTGATGCTGTAAATGAAGGTGAAATTGCGGTTTCGAGATATGAAAGTTACCTGAGCATTTATCATGGTAACGATACGCGGCATTAGCCTTCAGCCCTAAGGAGCTGAATGAGAGGCTAAAATTGAAAATAAAATAATTATAATAAATATATGGAGATGTCCCCTTTAGGGGATTTAGGGGTTATGAAATTTAAACTGGGAGATTTTGTGCGTTTTGTTGATGAAAAACGTGAAGGTTATGTAACGAAAATTATCGATAGCCAAACTTTGGGTGTTACCGATGAAGATGGTTTTGAGATACCTGTTGCGGTGAGTAATTTAACCTCTGTGCATGGTCATGGTGTGGTTGCTGAAGAATTAGATGCACCTAAACCCATCCAGGTGAATATCCCGAGCGTTAACAAAATCGAAAATGGTATTTATCTAGCCGTTGCTACCGATGATAAAGCGGGTAATGTTGTGCATTTTCACCTTCAAAACCATTCTCCAAATATTTTATTGCTAAGCCTAACCACTCAGCGTAAAGAAAAATATGCAGGTGCCTTTCATGGGATAATTGAATCTTATGGCTCTATTTTAGTTTATTCTGCATCATTGGCTGATCTTGATCTTTGGCCTGAATTTAATTTTCAGATTTTGGTATTCAGTAAAGCCGATGTTAAACCTATTAATCCATTGGTGATCCGTAAAAAGTTCAGGGCAAAAGATTTTAGTACTGAACAAAAGGAATTGCCTCAATTAAGAAATAAAGGTTGGTTGATCCGTTTAGATGATCTGATGCCGGTAAACATTGATGCACAGAAATTAAAAGAAAGTTTTTTTAAGTCGTCGGAGGAAAAAAGAACGGTTGAAGCGCCACAAAAAGAAATTGATCTGCACATCGAAAAACTAAGAGATGATCATCATTTTTTAGAAGCGGATGAAATGCTGCAGATCCAGATCAATCATTTTCAAACGGCTATGGACGCTGCGGTAGTACATCATTTTGATAAGATCGTTTTTATCCATGGTTCGGGTAACGGCACCTTAAGAGATAAAATCCATAAACTGATCAGTAAAAACCCCCATGTAAAAACATATATGGATGCCAGAAAAGAAAAGTTTGGTTATGGTGCCACCGAGGTGGTATTTAAATAATTTAAGAGGGGGAAATGTAAGATGGGAGATGAATGAAAGTCTTCCCCTTGCGATCCGTCATTCTGAACTTGTTTCAGAATCTACAAAACAGAAAAATTGGGGTACACTTTTTGCAAGGCAGTAATTTCTTTTTATAAAAGATTAAAACTAGCTTTGCCGCAATTAATGAAACACCTCGTTACCATATCACTTGTATTTTTTAGCTTAACGCATTTGGCAAAAGCCGAACGTGTTGAGGGGCTAAAGATATTAAATGAGTACTGTAGTGAGCATAACATTTGTGTTAATGCAGGCGGCAAGACTTCTGTTCAACTAAATGAAGACCGCAATCCTTATTTATTATCATACACTAAATTAGCCTTAATTGGAACACAAGCGCCAATAAAAGTTGCTAAATATGTAAGTGCAGATCAGGTAATTGCTGATTTAACCATCAGAAAAAAACCAAAGAACAATAGTCCCTAATTCTCTTTCTATTTAAAAATCTTTTAAGATTTAAGCCCCATCACATCAATAACTGCCAAACTGACTTAATGTTGGCAATGGCTTGGTTGTTGTAACACACCCATTTTTTAATAATAAAATACGATTTAAAATATAATGTTAGGATTTTTAGCGAAGATTTTCGGAAGTAAATCAGAAAGAGATATAAAGGCTATACAGCCATTAGTGGTTAAAATTAACGAACACTACAGTAAATTATCTGCCTTAAGCAACGATGAGTTACGTGGTAAAACCATAGAATTTAAAGAAAGGATTTCCGCTTTTTTAGCCGATATTGATGAGAAAATTTCGGCATTAAAAGCAGAAGCAGATAGCGAAGAATTAGATCTTCACCAAAAAACAGCAATTTATGATCAGGTTGATGCTTTAGGTAAAGACCGCGATGCTGAACTGGAAAAAGTGCTTTTGGAAATCCTTCCTGAAGCTTTTGCAACGATTAAAGAAACTTCACGCCGATTAAGTGAAAACGATTATTTAGAAGTTACTGCAACCCAGTTTGATAGAGATTATGCTGCAAGAAAAAACAATGTTAAAATTGTTGGCGATAAAGCACAATGGGCTAATAAATGGGATGCTGCCGGAACAGAGGTAGCTTGGAACATGGTACATTATGATGTACAGTTGATTGGTGGTATTGTATTGCACAGCGGTAAAATTGCCGAAATGGCTACCGGTGAGGGTAAAACCCTGGTAAGTACGTTGCCGGCTTATTTAAACGCATTGGCCGGACAAGGTGTACATATTGTAACGGTGAATGATTACCTGGCCCGTCGTGATAGTGAGTGGAACGGTCCTTTATTCGAATTCCACGGTTTAAGTGTTGATTGTATTGATAAACATGAGCCAAACTCTGAAGAAAGAAGAAAGGCTTATGCCGCAGATATTACTTATGGAACCAATAATGAGTTCGGGTTCGATTACCTGCGTGACAATATGTCGCAAACACCAGATCAATTGGTACAGCGCAAACTGCATTTTGCAATGGTGGATGAGGTCGATTCTGTTTTAATTGATGATGCCCGTACCCCTTTAATCATTTCTGGTCCGATTCCACGTGGCGATGAGCATGAGTTTTATGAGTTAAAACCACGCATTGAGCGCTTGGTTAATGCACAAAAAGCGTATGTAACGCAAGCGTTAAACGAGGCTAAAAAATTAATTAATGCAGGTAACAGCGGAACCGAAGAAGGCGAAGGTGGTTTAGCCTTATTGCGTGCATACCGTGGTTTGCCAAAAAACAAAGCTTTAATCAAGTTTTTAAGTGAAACCGGTATTCGTGGTTTGTTGTTAAAAACTGAAAACCACTACATGGCAGACCAATCTAAGAATATGCCAAAGGTAGATTCTGAATTGTATTTCTATATCGATGAGAAGAATAACCAGGTTGAATTAACTGAAAAAGGTATTGAATTGATCACCCAATCGGGTGAAGATCCTCATTTTTTCGTATTGCCAGATGTAGGTACCGAAATTGCAGAGCTTGAAAAATCTGACCTTCCTTTAGAAGAAAAGGTAGTGCAAAAAGATGCTTTAATGCGCGATTACTCTGTTAAAGCAGAACGCATCCACTCGGTTAACCAATTGTTAAAAGCATATACCTTATTCGAAATTGATGTGGAATACATCATCGACGAAGGAAAAATCAAAATTGTTGATGAGCAAACAGGTCGTATTATGGATGGCCGCCGTTACTCTGATGGTTTACACCAGGCAATTGAGGCTAAAGAAAATGTAAAGGTTGAAGATGCGACTCAAACTTATGCAACCGTAACCTTACAGAACTATTTCCGTATGTACCACAAACTTTGCGGTATGACGGGTACTGCAACTACAGAAGCTGGCGAGTTTTGGTCAATCTATAAATTGGATGTGGTAGAAATTCCAACCAATAGAAATATTTCGAGAATTGATGAGCAAGATTACGTTTACCGTACCGTTCGTGAAAAATATAATGCCGTTGCTGCAGAAATACAATACCTGGTTTTCCCGTATTCTCATTACGAAACAGAATATGAAACAGATAAAGAAGGGAATGTAAAACAGAAAGATGGTAAACCCGTTGTTAAATACGATCAAACAGGCAGAGCTGTACCTAAATTGGATGCTAAAGGGGCGTTAATTCCTGCAGTTAATCCTGAAACAGGACAATTGGAGCCAAAAGCTGGCCGTCCGGTATTGGTGGGTACCACATCTGTAGAGATTTCTGAGTTATTAAGCCGTATGCTAAAACTCCGCGGTATCAAACACAATGTATTGAACGCTAAAATGCACCAGAGAGAGGCCGATATCGTTGCCGAAGCTGGTCAGGCCGGAACAGTAACCATTGCAACCAATATGGCTGGTCGTGGTACCGATATTAAACTGGGTGCGGGTGTTAAGGAAGCTGGTGGTTTAGCTATTGTAGGTACCGAGCGTCACGAATCACGCCGTGTAGATAGGCAGTTGCGTGGTCGTGCAGGTCGTCAGGGTGATCCAGGGTCTTCACAGTTCTTCGTTTCATTGGAAGATAATTTAATGCGTTTATTTGGTTCAGAGCGTATTTCTAGTATCATGGTGCGTATGGGGATCGAAGATGGTGAGGTGATCCAACACTCTATGATCACTAAATCTATTGAGCGTGCACAGAAAAAGGTAGAAGAAAACAACTTTGGTATCCGTAAACGTTTATTGGAGTACGATGATGTGATGAACTCGCAACGTACCGTTATTTATGCTAAGCGTAAAAATGCTTTATTTGGCGAACGTTTAGATGTGGATATGAACAATATGGTTTTCGACGTTGCTGAAGACATTGTGAGTGAATATAAACAAGAAGCAAATTACGATGGTTTCAAACTGGAAGTAATCAAAAACTTCTCTTTAGATACGGAGATTACCGAAAAAGAATTCTCTTCAACTAGTATTCCTCAGTTAACCGAAAAGTTATTTGAAGAAGCAGAAGCATTTTATGCACGTAAATCAGAAGCCATTATTCAGCAATCGCTACCTGTATTAACCCAGGTTTATGAAGAGCGCGGAGAGCATATCGAACAGATAGTGGTTCCATTTACTGATGGTATCCGTGGTATTCAGGTAGCTGTCGATTTAAAGAAAGCTATTGATAATAAAGGAAAAGAGGTGGTTCGTTCATTCGAAAAAACCATTGTTTTAGCTTTAATTGATGATAGCTGGAAAGAACATTTACGCGAAATGGACGATTTGAAGCAATCGGTACAAAATGCGGTTTATGAGCAAAAAGATCCGTTGGTAATTTATAAGATGGAAGCTTTCAACTTATTTAAAAACATGCTTAATGCAGTGAATAAAGAGGTGGTGAGTTTCTTATATAAAGGCGGCATCCCGGTTCAGCAAGAGCCAGATCAGGTAAGAGAAGCTCCAGCTCCGGTCAAACAGCCAAAGCTACAAACTACTAAACAAGAGTTTGGAAGAGAAGAGCCAGGAATTGAGTTTGGCGATACACGTGAAGCTGTTCCGCAGCAGCCCATCCGCAAAGAAGCAACGGTTGGTAGAAACGAACCTTGCCCATGCGGTAGCGGTAAAAAGTACAAAAACTGCCACGGCGCGAATTTATAATTAAGATCTACAGTGCTTTACTAAGCCTCAACAAATGTTGAGGCTTTTTTTGTAGCTGAATTTTTAATTCTCAAATTAACTATTTAAAAGATTTCTCGACTTCGCTGCGCTCCGCTCGAAATGACGAACCGAAATCTCCCAAATAATAACCATTTGCTTAACCCATAAAGAATGCCGATTTTTGCAACGATTTCGGCATTCTTGTTGTTAAGAAGTATGAGACAATACATCCGCTCATCAAATGCCAATTATTTTGCCCATGAAAACAACATTAACTTTTATATCCTGCCTGCTTCTTACCATAACTGCTTTTGCACAGAAGGGCGAAGTAACCGTTATAAAAGACCCTTTAATTGATAGTTTAATTGCCAAGCGGCTTGAGGTTTACAAAACGTCGGGTGAGGTAAAACCGGGCAAACCGATCGTTTCATCCTATGGTTACCGCGTGCAGATCTTTTACGGTTCAGATCGGCGTGAGGTTTTTAACCAACAGGCACGTTTTAAAGGAATGTATCCTCAGTTAAATACTTACCTTACTTATAAAGAACCTAATTATTATGTTCGGGTAGGCGATTTTAGAAGCCGTCTGGAGGCTCAGCGCCTGATTAACGAACTTCGACCAACCTTTCCTACACTGTTTATTTTTAGGGAAAAGATAAATGCACCAACTTTAGATACCATAACAACCAATGATCAAAAATAAAGTACAGGAACTGGCCGCTCACATTTTTAATGATGTAGTAGCTTATCGTCAACATATTCATGCCAATCCAGAGTTATCTTTTAAAGAATTCGAGACTTCATTATTCATTAAGGACAAATTAAAAAAATGGGGAATTGAATATACCGACTGTGCCAATACAGGTGTAGTGGGTTTAATTAAAGGCAACCTGCCATCTGATAAAGTTATTGCCTTACGTGCCGATATGGATGCATTACCCATTCACGAGGCAAACGACAAGCCCTATCGGTCCAAAAACCATGGTGTAATGCATGCCTGCGGACATGATGTGCATACCTCTTCGCTTTTAGGAACAGCTTATATCCTAAATCAAATGAAAGATGATTTCGGTGGAACCATTAAACTTATCTTTCAGCCTGCTGAAGAGCTTTTGCCCGGTGGAGCAAGTATTATGATTAAAGAAGGTGTGCTCGAAAATCCAAAACCACATCATATCGTTGGTCAGCATGTAATGCCATTAATTGATGCCGGTAAAGTTGGTTTCCGTTCGGGTATTTACATGGCTTCAACAGACGAACTTTATGTTACCGTAACCGGAAAAGGTGGTCATGGCGCACAGCCACATCAAAATATTGATCCTGTTGTAATTGCTTCACATATCATTATTGCATTGCAGCAGATCGTAAGTCGCAATGCAGATCCACGTATTCCATCAGTGCTGTCTTTTGGTAAAGTAACGGCCAATGGTGCAACCAATATTATCCCTAACGAGGTAAAAATTGAAGGTACATTTAGAACCTTGGATGAAAACTGGAGAGACGAAGCACACAAACGCATGAAAAAAATGGCAGAAGGTATTGCCGAAAGTATGGGAGGAAGCTGCGATTTTGACATTCACAGAGGTTATCCATTTTTGATCAACGAAGAAAAGCTAACCGCAAATGCAAGAGCCTTTGCAGAGGAGTTTTTGGGTAAAGAAAATGTAATAGATTTAGATATTTGGATGGCTGCCGAAGATTTTTCTTTTTACTCGCAGGTAACAGATGCCTGTTTTTATCGTTTAGGTACTGGGAACGCAGCAAAAGATACGCAATACTCGGTGCATACGCCAAGATTTGATGTGGATGAAGATGCCTTGAAAATATCAACCGGATTAATGGCTTATATCGCTTTAAAACAATTAGGAAATTAATGATGTAAGATGTAAATAAGTAAGATGGATGATGGGGGAGTTCAAGATCCATCACTTATCTTCAATCATCTGTTTTACATTTTCCATCTCACATTTTCCATTTTACATACCTTACCTGCATGAAAAAAGTCTTTCTGTTTTTACTGTTAACATCGCTCTTTTATAGAGGTTTTGCGCAAGAAATAAACCGCTTTAATCCGGATACGATTAAAACCATTGTACTTGATTCTGCTGTTAATATTAAGGCCGAAAAATTGAATGTAGAAACATTTATCAGAAAGGTGATGTACGATACGTCCTTTTATCAGTCGTTTAGGGATATGAAACGTTATACTTTCATTGCCGAGAACCGGATTTACAGTTACGATAAAAAGAATAAGGTAGATGGAAAAATCTACCGTAAAATCCGCCATAACAATAGTGGTCCATATAAAATGGAGTATCTGGTAAAACAGGATACGGGGAAAATTTATAAAAGAAACGGAAAATACCAGTTGTATACCGTAGAGATGTTCGATTACATTTTTATGAACGCTTATAATACTGATTTTGTTCCGAATGCACCCAAGCCTGATGGAAAAGGCGGAACGAACGAAAGTTATAAGGATAAGCTTAAAACGTTAATCTTTAATCCTGGCCGTCCAGTAAAGGTGCCTTTTATTGGAAGTAAGACTGAAATATTCTCGGCCAATATGCGCCAGTATTATGATTATGGCTTTACCAGCGGTACTTATCTGGATTCTATCCCCGTGTACCGTTTTAAGGTTTCCGTTAAGCCTGATTTAAGCAGCTGGACAAAAGATGGGGTCATGATCAAAGAACTGGTGACCATTTTTGATAAACGGAATTTTAATATTCTTGGTCGTTATGTTGATATGAAATACAGCAATATGCTGTTTGATTTTGATGTGCAGATGAATATAGAGATGGGTTATTTCGGAGACGATAAATTACCAACAAAAATTACCTACCAGGGTAACTGGGATTATCCTTTCAAAAAAGAAGAAAGAGCAAGTTTTTTAATCGTACACAAAGATTATAAACTCGAAAAGGGCAAATAGGGATTCAGTTATCGCCTAAAAGATTTATTATCTTTAAACGATTATTTAAAACCACCAATATGCAACTTTTATCCTCCTTAAAATTCAAAATATCCATTGCTTTATCACTGTTTTTGAGCATCCATTTACATGCACAGGTACTCACTTCAAAACAGATCGATAGTGTGGTCGAAAAAACGTTAAGTACCTTTAATGTTCCTGGTATTGCCGTTTCTGTAATTAAGGATGGCAAAATTATCCATTTAAAAGGTTACGGTGTAAGTTCCATCAAAACCAATAAAAAGGTTGATGAAAATACCCTTTTTGGCGTAGCGTCAAATACAAAAGCTTTCACCGCGGCTGCTTTAGGTATGCTGGTTGATGAAAAGAAAATTACCTGGGATACAAAAGTGACGGATGTAATTCCTGAATTTAAAATGTACGATGCCTATGTAACCAGCGAGTTTACCATCCGCGACCTGCTGACGCACCGCAGTGGCTTGGGTTTAGGTGCAGGTGATTTAATGATCTGGCCGGATTCATCAACAGTAGATAAAAAGCAGCTCATTCACAATTTACGGTACTTAAAACCGGTTTCCTCTTTCCGTACCAAATATGATTATGATAACCTGATGTACATTGTTGCCGGGGAAGTGGTAGCTAGGGTTTCAGGAACCACTTACGAAGATTTTATAGAAGGAAGAATCATTAAGCCATTAGGCATGACAAAAACTGCTGCTTCATGGTACCGTTTAAAAGATAAATCAAATGTTATTGATGGTCATGCGCCTTACGAAGGTAAACTGCTTCCGGTAGGGTTAAGCTTTGGTGAAATTGCAAATGCAGCAGGAGGTATTTACTCAAACGTTACCGATATGAGTAAATGGGTAATGGCGATGATCAACGGTGGTAAATATGGCGAAACCCTGGATAAAAAGTTATTCAGTCCTGCTGTGGCAAGAGAACTCTGGACCCCGCAAACCATTATTGCAGGGGGCAACCCGGCGGCTTTTAGCAGTTACGGTTTAGGATGGTTTTTGAGCAACGTTAACGGTAATTTCCAGGCGACACATACCGGTGGTTTATCCGGTATTGTAACGCAGGTAACCATTCTTCCTGAACTGAAACTAGGGATCATCGTGTTAACCAATCAGCAGTCTGGTGCCGCTTTTAATGCCATTACCAATTCGATTAAAGACGGTTACCTTGGCATTAAAGGACAGGATAGAATTAAAACTTATAATGATAACAGGCTTCGGAATGAAAAACAGGCCGATGAGATGGTAACCAAAGTTTGGAATGATATTGCTGCTCAACAAAAATTATCAACTGCAAAACCCGATAGTAAAAACTACTACGGCACTTTCCATGATTCGTGGTTTGGCGAAGTCACCATAAGTGAAGTAAAAGGTAAAATGCATTTTCAGGCTAAAAAATCGCCAAAACTCAAAGGCGATATGACCTACTACAAAGGAAATACCTTTATTGTAAAATGGTACGACAGAAGTTTAGACGCTGATGCCTTTGTTAATTTCAGTTTAGATAACAATGCCCTGGCTGATGGTTTTAAGATAGAAGCCATTTCTCCATTAACCGATTTCAGTTTCGATTTTCAGGACCTGGATTTTAAAAAGACCGATAAAAAATAACCTAACCAATTATACACGATGAAAACAGTAATAAAAACGAGTATTTTACTAAGCTTTTGCTTAATTGCATTAACCTCAATGACATTTAAACCAAAACGAATTATCTTTTTCGGCGATTCGATTACCCAACAGGGTGTTTCTAAAAACGGCTACGTAACCCTGATTAAAAAATCACTTGATTCTACAAAATACGACATCATTGGTGCGGGTATAGGCGGCAATAAGGTTTATGATCTTTATTTACGTTTAGAAGATGATGTTTTGAACAAGAAACCAGATTTGGTGGTTATTTATGTAGGTATTAACGATGTGTGGCATAAACAATCTTCTCATACCGGGACAGATTATGATAAATATTTAAAGTTCTATCAGGCTTTGATCAATAAAATTCAGGGTGCTGGCAGCAAAGTGGTGTTGGTTACCCCTTCAGTTGTTGGTGAGAAAAAAGATGGTACCAATGAGTTAGATGCCGATTTAAATAAATATGCGGAAGGTATCAGAACATTGGCTGCTAAAAATAATCTTCCGGTATGTGATTTAAGAAAGATTTTTGCCGAATACGAAGCAAAAAATAATCCGGAAGATAAAGAAAAAGGTATTTTAACCGTTGATAGGGTACACCTGAACGAAACCGGCAATAAATTAGTAGCCGATCAGTTATTGCCTTTGGTAAAGTAATAGGTTTTAAACCGCAGAGCCCGCAAAGCATTTCGCAAAGAACACAAAGAAATTTTCTCTGTGTTCTCTGTGTTTTTTCTCTGTTATCTTTGTGGTTAAACAAGCCGATTCGTCATTGCGAACAGAAGAAAGGGAAAGTGTGTTGGAGTGAAGCAATCTTTCCTGTTTAGCGGTAAATTTAAAATGTAATATGGAAAGAGGTGGAACAATCTACATCATTACTAATTTTACCCATACCACTTTATATACTGGAGTTACTTCAGATATTATGTTTAGGGTAAAAGAACATAAAGACAAGGAGTATCCCAAATCTTTTTCTGCTAAATACAATACAGATAAATTGGTTTATTTTTGTTCTTATGATTCAATTGAGGAAGCAATTGCAGAAGAAAAGAGAATTAAAGGTGGAAGTCGGAAAAAAAAGATAAAGTTAATAGAATCCATGAATCCTGAATGGGAGGATTTATGGGAGTTAGTAAAGGAATGGTGAAGGTCATTGCGATTAAAAATATCGTCATTGCGAACTGAAGAAAGGGAATGTGCGATGGAGTGAAGCAATCTTTCCTGCAGGTAAAAACAGTTTAAAATAAAAATAGCAAAAAAGATTGCTTCGTCGGCTGAAAAGGTCTCCTCTCAATGACGAATTTGTAGCGTCATTGCGAACTGAAGTAAGGGATTGTGTGGTGGAGTGAAGCAATCTTTCCTGTTTGGCGATAAACAATTGAAAATAAATAATAGCAAAAAAGATTGCTTCGTCGGCTGAAAAAGCCTCCTCGCAATGACGAATTTGTAGCGTCATTGCGAACTCAAGTAAGGGATTGTGTGGTGGAGTGAAGCAATCTTTCCTGCAGGTAAAAACAGTTTAAAATAAAAATAGCAAAAAAGATTGCTTCGTCGTGCCTCCTCGCAATGACGACAATATAAGTATGATAAACCGCGAAACAATAGATAAGATAATGGATACCGCCCGTATTGAGGAGGTAGTTGGGGATTTTGTGCACTTAAAAAAACGCGGAACCAGTTTAATTGGTAATTGCCCTTTCCATGGGGAAAAAACCCCTTCCTTTCACGTATCTGTAACTAAAGGCATTTATAAGTGTTTTGGCTGCGGTAAAGGAGGCGATTCGGTGCGCTTTATTATGGATCATGAAAAATATTCATATCCGGAAGCACTTAAGTTTTTAGCCAATAAATACAATATAGAAGTAGAGGAGGCCGAACTTTCTCCAGAGGCTGCCGAAGCACAAAGCGCTAAAGAAAGCCTTTACATAGTTTCGCAGTATGCTGCTGCATTCTTCGTGAAACAGCTTTGGGAAACAGACGAGGGCAGGGGTATAGGCCTGAGCTATTTTAAAGAGCGTGGTTTTAGAGAAGATATCCTAAAAAAATTCGAGGTTGGTTATTCTCCGGATGTTTGGGATGCGATGACACAAAGCGCAACCAATGCAGGGCATAAATTAGAATTTTTAGAAGCCACTGGTTTATCAATCAAAAATGATAATGGGAAAATTTACGACCGTTTCCGCGGACGTGTGATGTTTCCCATTCACAATTTTACCGGTCGGATTATTGGTTTTGGAGGAAGAACCCTAAAAACAGATAAAAATGTACCTAAATATGTAAATTCTCCTGAAAGCGAAATTTATCACAAGTCGAATGTACTTTATGGCTTATTTCATGCCAAAAAGGCTATCCGAGATTTAGATAACTGTTATCTGGCCGAAGGTTATGCAGATGTACTTTCCGTCCATCAGGCCGGCATAGAAAACGTAGTGGCCTCTTCCGGTACTTCGTTAACGGTAGAACAAATTAAACTGATCGGACGTTTTACCCAGAATATTACCATTCTATTTGATGGTGATGCTGCGGGTATTAAAGCTTCCCTCCGTGGTTTGGATATGATTTTGGAAGAAGGTCTGAATGTGAAGATTGTTTCCTTCCCTGATGGTCACGACCCTGATTCTTATATGCATCATGTGGGAGCTGGCGCATTTAAAACCTACCTGGAGCAGAATAGAAAAGATTTTATTCTTTACAAAGCAAATGTGCTGCTTAAGGACGCAGGTAATGATCCGATCAAACGTGCAGGTATTATACGGGATATTGTAGAAAGTATTGCTAAAATTCCCGATCCGATTAAAGCTTCGGTTTTTATCCGTGAGTGTAGCAGTTTGCTCGAAATTGAAGAACACATTTTATTGAGCGAACTCAATAAAATGCGCTCGGCAAAGCTTAAAAAAAGCTTTGATAATAACCAGCGGGCAACTCCTTCCTCAAGCCCAAAACCATATGCTTCAGGTGCACCTGAGCCGCTTGGTCCGCCTGATGATTTATGGGATGATAGTGCCGGCCCAATGGGTTACGAACAGCCTGTAGAGGAAAATGAGCATCAGGAAAAGGAAATTGTGCGGTTATTATTGGCTTACGGACACGAATTTGTAAACTGGGATAAAATTGATGATATGTACATTGGTCCATTTATCATGCAGAATCTGAGTGATGTAGAGTTTGATGATCCGCTTTGCAAGAGAATTATCGATTATTATAAATCTGAAATCGACAACGGCAGATTACCAACTTCGAACCACTTTGTTAAACATGAAGATCGGGACATTGCCGATCTTGCCATTACACTTTCTACTTCTGAGTATGCTTTAAGTGAAAACTGGTTAAATAAACATCTTATCTATGTTAAAGATGAATCGATGAATTTAAAAGCAACCATTTTGGGCGGTATTTTTCACCTTAAAAAGCGTAAGGTTGAGAAGATATTAATGAACTTGTTGAAAGAAATTAAAGAAGAAAAGAACGAGGATAACCAAATGATTTTGATGCAGCGTTATGGGGTGATTAAAGGTGTAGAAAGAGAGATCTCTAAATTTCTGGGTTCTGTTATTGTTAAGTAAATTACAAATGACTGGAGTCCTGTAGAGATTTCGTCATCTCGATCCGATAGCTATCGGATGAAGCATAGCGAAATGGAGAGATCTATCTAAACAGCTTTTGCTTCGCAGAGCCTTCGGGTTCTCGAGTGCATTGCACTCCGCTCGAAATGACGTTGGCAGCATGATGATTACCCTAGATAAAGAGACTATAAAATTCATTCATTCAAAATTCACTCATTCAATAAGTAGATATGGCGCTTCATAATGATTTAGGTAGAGAAGGTGAACGGATTGCGAAGCAATATCTGGAAGGAAAAGGATACGAAGTTTTAGATGAAAACTGGATACATGGTAAGGCTGAGGTAGATTTAATTGTATATAAAAATGGTATTATGGTTTTTGTTGAAGTTAAGTCCCGTAGCTCCATTGCTTTTGGAGAACCAGAGGAATTTGTACACAAAGCGAAACAAATTCAGATGGAATTGGCCGCTAATGCCTATATTGAAATCATGAATCATCAAAATGATATCCGTTTTGATATTATTGCGATTACCTTTACAAAAAATAAAAGTTATAATTTAAACCATATAGAAGATGCGTTTTGGCCTGAAGATTAACCCCATTAAAAAAATTGCATTTATTGGAATTGCACTTGCATTTGTAAGCTCTTGTAAAGAGCGTACAACCACAACTTACCGTAATTTTGTTGCTCCATTAACTGGTGTTAATGTGCCCTCAGGAAATGAATTTGATGTGAAAGTGCAGTTTGGAGCTGAGCAAAAAGTAGACTCTGTAATTTATTTGATCGATACCATCAAAGTTGCTTCGAAAACCGATACTTTGGCGCTTAAACTTAAAACAGAAGGTCTGAAATTGGGTAACCACCTGTTAACCGCCAAAATATTTGGAGAAGGAAAATCAGAAGATTTAACTTCAAATATTAACGTATTGGCAGCGCAGGCGCCTACAGAATATACTTATAAAGTAATTAAGAACCTGCCTCATGATACCGCTTCTTATGTAGAGGGTTTAGAATATCATGATGGCTTCTTTTACGAAAGTGCCGGCGATTATGGCCATTCGAGCTTACGCAAGGTAGACCCGGCAACAGGAAAAATTCTTCAGAAAGCAGATTTAGATAAGCAATATTTTGGCGAAGGCATGACCGTAATTGGAAACAAAATTATTCAGTTAACGTATCGCGAAAAAGTTGGATTTGTTTACGATAAAGCTACTTTGAAGAAATTGTCTGAGTTTTCTTATACTGCTGGAAGAGAAGGCTGGGGTTTGGCTTTTGATGGGGAGAAGGTGTTGAATACCGATGGTTCAAATACGATTTTTTTTCTGAATAAGGATACTTATCAAAAAATTGGTTCGATTGATGTGTTTGATAATAAGGGGCCGATCCAAAATCTGAATGAACTTGAAGTTATTGACGGTAAAATTTATGCAAACGTATATACAACAAACGAAATCATGATCATCAACCCGGAAACGGGTGCCGTTCAAAGTAAGATCGATTTATCAGGACTGTTGCCAGCAGATTATTTTAAAACTGAAGATGAAAAAGCCAATAATGTGTTAAACGGAATCGCTTACGATAAAGCTGGTAAAAGGCTTTTTGTAGCTGGCAAAAAATGGCCGCACATTTTTCAGATTGAGTTGGTTAAGAAATAGTGCAGTCGTCATCTCAACCAAAGCAAAGCAAAGCAAAGCGGAGAGATCTTTGAACCGTGCTAAAAGATTTCTCCGCTCCGCTCGAAATCACGATTTATTAAGCGTGGCTTCTAATCTTTTTTCTTTAGCTCTTCTAAATATCCATTAAAAATAATGGGCTGTTTATTGATACTACTCGCCGTTAAAGAAGCATAACCATTGGTCGAAATATTGATTGTAAACCGATAATTTTCTCTTACCACATCCTTTGTTTCAATTTGGATGGTATACATTCCTTTTTTATTCTTCGATTCTTTATAGGTGAAATTTTTTGAAGTAAATTTAATACCACCTTGTGTCGGATCTATCGGAGCCGAAAAAGACCTTCCAAAATAAGGCAGGTAAGCAATAATACTGTCTTTGGTAACCTTTACATCGTATTGTGATCCGCTTAGGTTTATGGAAGAACCTGCCTGGCTGCCTGGCATTGTTGACAATATTCTGTTAATGTCGTTGTTAGCCATTGGAGTGGCTGTGTTGGCCACAAAAGCATAATTCTTATCTGTAACGATTTTTATGGTGGTTTGCTTATCCGTTTGGGCAAAAGACTGAAATCCTATCGAAAAAAATGCAAGGCTTAATATTAAATTTAAATGTTTCATAATGTGTGTTTTAAATGTATAATAATTTAAAGATGCACAGATTTGAAAGATTCCATAATAGTGCCAAAAAACGGGAGTAGCATAAATTTAAAGATATTGATACTAAGGATATACCTTTTCCGAATAACTCGATTTGTATAATGGATTAGCTTTTTCTGTTGCAGAGGCTCCCATTGCAGTAAATTTATAAATGCCTACAGGCAGGTTATTCAGCTCTATTTCGCCATTTTCGTTTGTGATTAAGGTGATTAAATTTCCTCCCGGATTTTTACCACCTTTAACAACTATTCCGCCTATTGGTGATCCTGCCACCCGTGATTTGGGATTGGTGGAAGGGACCAAAAGGATAAATTTGTAATTCCCTGTGCTGGCATTGTTAAATTCTATCTCGCCATTTTGGTTGGTTACAAGTGTAACTATATTGCCGTTAGGGTTCTTGTCTGCTTTTACCAAAATCCCGCCAATGGGTTGCCCCGCAACAAAAGTAACCTCTCCGGAAGTTACATCTAATTTACCCTTTATGGATTTCATGATGCAGGGGAAATGCGATTCCGGATAATTCAGCTTACAATAGTCGCAATAATGCCCTTCTGGTGCCTGTTTTCTTAATTGAGTATTTTCTTTGGTAGTTATTGCAGTAGTGGTTGTAATTTGAGCCAGTACGGTTAATGATATAGACAGTAGAAATATGGCCAGAGCAGCTCTTTTTTTCATAAAATTTGATTAGAATGGTAAAATTAATCAAAAAATATGGCTCTTACTAGAATTAGCCTGTTTTGGAGCTTTGCCGGCCTTTAACCTGTTTATTTCTTTTTTGATGCTTTGGCAAAAGGGTTAAAATCCAGGGCAAGCTTAACCCAAAAATCGAGTTCATCATTTCTAACTAAAACATCTTCTGATACTGAAATATAGCCTCGCATAGGCCTATTACCCATGATCATTTGGTGCCATCCATCTTTATGCGATAGGTTTTCTAAACCATTTGGATCCAGTCTTACCATCATACCCTCCTTCGAAACACCAATGCACATTTTGCCATTCACCATGAACACTAACCCGCTAAACATCAGTTTTTCTTCTACATCAGCAATGTGCATTAAACGTTCGGCTACACGGTAGGCAAGTGTCTCGTTGTATACTCTCATAGGTCATACTATTGGCAATTGATAAACAGAAACAATTTAATCTTTAACTTTCATTCGCAAAAAATAAAATAATTAAATTTGCAACATGTTGTTAAACTGCTATCAGGAAGAATTATTGGAGGCTGGTTGTGATGAAGCTGGAAGAGGTTGCCTGGCAGGGCCGGTTTTTGCAGCTGCGGTAATTTTACCTAAGGGTTTTGTGCTGGAGGGCTTAAACGACTCCAAACAGTTGTCTCACGAACAAAGGGCGCTGTTAAGGCCAATAATTGAACGGGAAGCTCTGGCCTGGGCAGTAGCCTCTTGCGATCATGAAGAAATTGATCGCATCAATATTTTAAATGCATCTTTTCTGGCCATGCACAGGGCTATTGAGAAATTGCAAACACAACCACAATACCTGGTTATTGATGGGAACCGCTTTAAAACCTATCCGCAGATTCCACATAGTTGTATTGTTAAAGGCGATGGTAAATATCTAAATATCGCCGCCGCTTCTATACTGGCCAAAACGCACCGCGATGAATACATGACCAATCTACACATCGATTTTCCGCATTACAATTGGCAGCAGAATAAAGGATACCCAACAATTGCACACCGTAAGGCTGTAATCGAAATCGGTTTATCGCCATTTCACCGCAAAACATTTAATGTGAGCGATCCCCAGTTAGAACTGTTTTCAAAAAACGCCTAAAAATTCGTATTTTCACCACATTGTGAAAATTCTGTTGATTACTAAGCGGGTTCCCTTTCCGCCAAATAGTGGTTACCCTATTGTGGTTTATAACACCATAAAAGGTTTGCTGCAACTTGGTGCAGATATTACCTTGTTTAGCCTTAACCCAACAAAGGGCCGTATCGATATTGAAGATATTTATGACCCCATTTTTGAACAGATTAAATACCATACCTACGATTTAGATACCGATGTAAATGTGTGGTCGGCTTTTTTTAATATTTTCACCAACGAATCATACAATGTTTCCCGGTACTATAGCGAAGATGCTGCGCGGCAGCTGGAAAGTCTCTTAAGGGAAAACGTATTCGATATCATCCAGTTCGAAGGTCTCTTTGTGGTGCCCTATTTGGATGTGGTTAAAGCAAATAGTAATGCCAAGCTGATTTACCGGGCACATAATATCGAATTTACGTTGTGGGAACGTCTTTCGCTTTCAGAAAAGTTTCTCATTCGGCGGAAGTACTTAGCTTTTTTGGCACAACGGCTTAAAGCTTACGAAACGGATCAGATTAACCGCTTTCACCATATTTTTGCCATTTCCGAACCCGATCGTCAAAGTATATTAAGGTTTGGTTGCGAAATTCCGATGTCGGTTTTTCCGGTTGCCATCGATCTGGAAAAATATAAGGTAGACAAGACCAAAACCAGTTTTCCTACGCTTTTTCATTTGGGGGCGATGGATTGGCGGCCAAATCAGGAAGGTTTAGAATGGTTTTTAGATGATATCTGGCCAGACATTGAAAAGTTAAATAAAGACCTCCGGTTTTATATCGCCGGGAAAAATATGCAGAAACATTTTTTTGAATATGATTCAGAGAACCTGATCGTAGAAGGAGAGGTGTTTGATGCCGTAGAGTTTATGAATTCGAAGGCAATTATGATTGTGCCCTTAATTTCTGGTACCGGAATGCGGGTGAAGATTATTGAAGGCATGGCGATGAAAAAATGCATCATTGCTACAACTACTGCAGCTGAAGGAATTAATTACAAGCATGGACATGATATTTTAATTGCTGATTCTGCAGATGAATTTTACCGTTCAATCTTACAATGTGTCATCAATCCTAAACGTTGGGCTGAAATAGGAGAGAACGCCAGGAAAACAGTCGAAAATGATCATGCGGTTCATTTAATCTCCAGTAAAATGTTGAAGATTTATGAGGAATTGGTAAGTGCGTAACTGTATAAGAGTTAACATCTTTTCTATACGCTTAGAGAGAAATTTGTCAACTCCGGGCATCTTTTTAATAGATGCTGAAGCAAGTTTAGCATGACGGAAGAACAGAAAAACCATCTAAAAATGCTCTTTAAATTAACCTCAAAATTTTGTCTTTTTCTTAGTAGTTTTGCCCCACGAAGAATACGAATGAAATCGCCATAATCTGGGGGTGAAATTGTTATCGCTTCATTATTCATAAAAAAATAAAATTTACGGATGAAAAATACCGCATTAACAGAAAAACACATCGCTTTAGGCGCTAAAATGGTTCCATTTGCAGGTTATAATATGCCTGTTACTTACGAAGGTATTAATGCCGAACATGCAACTGTTCGTAATGGAGTAGGTGTTTTTGATGTGAGCCATATGGGTGAATTTATTCTTAAAGGCGAAAATGCATTAGACTTAATTCAACGGGTTACCAGTAATGATGCTGCTAAGTTGTATGATGGAAAAGTTCAGTACTCTTGTTTGCCAAATAAAGATGGCGGTATTGTTGATGATCTTCTGGTTTACAAAATAGATGATACAACCTATATGTTGGTGGTAAATGCATCAAATATTGAAAAAGATTGGAACTGGATACAACAGTTTAATACAAAAGGAGTAGAAATGCACAATATTTCTGATCAGACTTCTCTTTTAGCCATTCAAGGACCAAAGGCGGCTGATGCTTTACAAAGCCTAACCGAGGTTGATCTGGCTTCGATGGAGTATTATACTTTTGTAAAGGGCACTTTTGCTGGTGTTGATAATGTGGTGATTTCTGCAACAGGATATACCGGTGCAGGTGGTTTCGAGATTTATTTCGAAAACCAATATGCTGATCAGATCTGGGATGCCATTTTTGAAGCTGGTGCGCCGTATAACATTAAGCCGATTGGTTTAGGTGCACGTGATACTTTACGTTTAGAAATGGGTTTCTGTTTATACGGAAATGATATTGATGATACGACTTCGCCAATTGAGGCCGGTTTAGGTTGGATTACTAAATTTTCTAAATCTTTTACCAACTCAGAAGCTTTGTTAGCACAAAAAGAAGCAGGTATTCAAAAGAAATTAGTGGGTTTTGAAATGATCGATCGTGGTATTCCACGCCATGATTATGAAATTGCTGATGCTGACGGAAATATTATTGGTAAAGTAACTTCTGGTACGCAAGCACCTTCTTTGCAAAAAGCAATCGGGATGGGTTACGTTGCAAAAGATTTCGCTAAAGAAGGAACTGAAGTTTTTATTTTAATTCGCAATACGCCAATTAAGGCTAAAGTGGTTAAGTTTCCTTTTTATAAGTAAGATTTGAGAAGTTAGATGTGAGATTTGAGACGGTTTGATCCTCTGAAATCTCATATCTCATATCTCAATACTCATATCTCCTCGCATGTCAAAAAAAATAGAAGTTTGTTTAACGCCAGCCTTGATCGATTTATATGATATCGAACAAAGTATTGTAGTGGTTATCGATATTTTGAGAGCGACCTCCTCTATTACTTATGGGATAGATAATGGTGCTGAAGCGATTATTCCTGTAGCCCAGGTTGAAGATTGTTTGAACTATCGCGATAGCGGATTTTTATTGGCAGCAGAACGAAACGGAGAGGTAGTTGCAGGCTATGATTTCGGCAACTCGCCATTCTCTTATACACACGAAAAGGTAAATGGGAAAACGGTTGTTCTAACAACTACAAACGGAACCAAGGCCTTACATTTAGCACAGAAAAGAGCCTATCAAGTTGTGATAGGGTCATTCCTTAACTTAGATTCACTTTGTAATTATTTGAAAATTCAGGATAAAAATGTGCTTTTACTTTGTGCAGGCTGGAAAGATCAGTTCAATTTAGAAGATACCCTTTTTGCAGGTGCGGTAGTAAGCAATCTTCGCCAGAATTTTAAACATTTTGATGATTCCAGTGTGGCAGCTGAAGACCTTTATTCCTTGGCTAAAGAAGATTTGAGAAAATACCTTCACAAATCATCGCATAGCCATCGCTTGGCTCAGTTGAATATAGAAGAAGATGTGGTTTTTTGTTTGCAGCTAAATCTGTGCAAAACCATTCCGGTTTTAGAGGGCGAACGTTTGGTAGCCTTAAAAACGAATTAATATAGTCCTCGTTTTTAGCGAGGATTGTGGAAAACCACATTTTAATGTGGTTGCATCAGTCACAAGAATTGTTTCTTCTCGGCGAGAAAATCGCCATTCTATATTATCCTCGTTGGAAACAAGGACAATGAGATAGTCTTAAAATTAAAAGCTGAAATTTATCCCTAATAATACTGCGTTTTTTCTAAAATTTGCACCGTTAAATTGAGTTTCCTCTGTTGGTCTGGTATTATAATAGGCTTTATCTACACCAGTGTAAGTATTGATGTTATTGATTATATAGTCAACCTCTACCTGTAGACTTTTATTCAATGGTACTGCCAGATCGATATCTCCGGCTAATGAAAAGGAATTTGCCTGGTGTGTAAAGCTTACTGGTTTTGCAAAATCCGGAATTAAATTCCAATTGGCTTTGGCTGAATAAGTATAAAAACCACCTAAAACTGTAGCCCCGATACTAAATTTTTGTGTTTTAAGTACAAATTCTGCTCCTAAATCGAAGCCTTTATATCTTATTCCATAAATAGAGTTGAGGCCTTTGCTATCAGGGTTATTGGCGCTTTCTAACAGGTGAAATTTTTGCTGATGATATGATAGGCCAACAATTGGATTAATGTTAAATTCTCCAAACTTTACGAGCTGATAGCTGAATTGTAAACTACCATCATACAGGTAGCCTTTATTTGCTTCAAGCAGATCAAAATAGAAAGCACCTTGTCGGTTATCCTCAGCATAATCGGTATCTTCTACTTCGCCTTTAGTTATGCTGTAGTATTGGTTGGTGGCTTTAACGCTAAACCTATTGGTGATTTTGTAGCTAACATCTAGCCCAAAACCTGGCCCTTTAAGATTTTTCCAGATCAATTCTGATAATATATTCGGACCTGTCCCGGCTGCATTACCTGCAATAGACCAATCAGATTTAGATTGCTGGAGACCAATATAAGGTTTTAGGCTCCACCTTTGGTGAAGATCTTGAGCTGATGCAACTTTGCAGAATAGCATTAGGATTGAGCAGGCTAAAAACTGTTTCATCAATGAAATCCGCAAAGCAATCAGCATATTTATTATATATTTTACAGCAGTAAAATACACATAGTGGCCAATTATACCACTATGTGTAATTATTTATTTTTAAAACGGATATACTGAGGCGATAAATGATTTATCAGTAGGAGACAATACCGTATTCCATCCCACCTCGAAATCACCAATAGTTAATTCATTTGGAACCGAATAGTGCATGATCGAATATTTATCGTAAGCGCTGTAGTTGGTTTGCGTGGTGCTGTATTTTGCAAATAAGTTATTGTCAACATCTGCCTGGCTCCAATAATTTGGTGCTGCAGCATAATAAGCGTAAACCGCTGGTTTATCCCAAGGAATAGCCACTAATGGGTGTTGGTGCTCATGGATCAATCCTAAGGCATGACCGAATTCGTGAATTACCACGCGGCTATATTCCGAATCTGCTGTACTTGCGGTTAACCAACCGTAGTTCATGGTCGCGCCAGTGCTGGGAGTTGATTTTCCAATGTAAGACCAGGATCCATCTCCGCTTACAAAACTTACCCTGATTTTGGCTGTATTATCATTTGTTACAAAGTTGAATTTAATGTTGGCATATTGTTCCCACGCTTTAGCATATTGGATTACTTTAGCTCTGATGGTTGCCGTGCTTCCATTTAAACTTACTTTTATTGTCGTTCCTGGTGTCCATTTGGTCGACTTTAGTACAGCGCCTCTTGGGGTAGTACCATCTAAAGATCTTTCTGTACAGATTTGGATATTACCAAGCGGATTAACAGCAGCTATTTCTGGTTTTTCTAAATCTGCCGTTTCTGTAGGCCTTTCTTTTTTACAGGCGTATAATACTGTAGATAGCGCAAGGGCGGTTAATAAGGTTTTATTTAATTTTAAAAATTTCATGTTTAGGTTTTTTAGGTAAAATAATGATCTGATTTTTGGCGGAGAAATCATTTAGAAAATTGTGAAGACAGGAATTCTTCTTCTTTGGAAAAGAATAATTTGGTTGAAAAACATAGATAGAAATTTAGGTTTGTTTGCCGCATATTTGCGATGTACCTCCTAAAGTAAAATTTAAATATGTTATTACCAATAGATTTGTAATATTTTTATTTCACTAGCGTATTATATATGCATGATATAAATGAATTTTTAAATTATAATCATGTATAATTAATATTACTTTTTAGAAAAAAAATATTATGAAAATTAGTTCCTTATTTTGTAATTAATTCAGAAATGGTCGGGCTGTTTTTAATGGTAATTAAGGCTTCTTCGTGTGCCAGCCAGTAAATGTCTTCCGCACGTTTCATGTCGAATGTACTAATGGCCCCTAAACCTTTAGGTTCGATCAGTACATTGCAAAATTTAGCTTTTCTTTCCATATCATGGTTAATAGACATGATACCTGCACGGCCCATTAGATTGGTGATTCCTGTGATTTTATCAACTGGCTTAAGGTGGTTACAGGATGAGCCTATAATGAAATCGCAGTCGTCCATTAAAGGTTCAACCGGGAAATTATTTAAAATACCGCCATCCACATACATCTGACCATCGATCATAATGGGTTTAAAAATGCCGGGTATACAACTAGAGGCATGAATGGCCCTGATTAGTGGTCCTTTTGTAAAGTAAACCAACCGGCCTTCGCTAAAATTTACAGCAGCTATGGTTAAAGGTATTTTTAGTTTATCGATTGAATCTTCAGGGAAATATTCTTTTAAAATTAAAGCGGTATTTTCAATATTAATTAAGCCTAGCGAACCCACTGCCGGACGTACAAAGCGCCAAAGTTTTGTTTTAAGGAAAATACTTAACCCTTCTTCCGGATCTATGCCTGCAGCAAAAAAGGCTCCGGCAATGGCTCCTGCACTTGTTCCGCTAATGTGGCTAAAGGTAATGCCCAAATTGCTAAAGGCCTTTAAAACGCCTAAATGTGCTATTCCCCTAATGCCTCCGCCTGATAATACAATGCCAACTTTCATTTTTTATGGGTTAATTGTTTGAACTGATACTGCTAACTGAAAACTACTTCTGTTGTTTTGGTTTATACTTCGATTCCTTTAAAATTTTCTGCGCATCATTATCTGCCATTAACTGTTGCACAGTAATATCAGGATGCGTTTTCATATATTTTTTAACTATTTGCCATCCCATCCATACACCCAATTTTGGTGCCGAATCTCTATTTTCGCCTAAACCTGGCGTAAAAGGCCCTTCAGATAAAAATACCTGGATTTTTTGATAGTCTGTTTCATACAGATAATTGTTCTCTAAAAAATATGCCCAAATATCTCCTTCAAAATTTTGTACCCAATCCATTTGCTGTTGGGTATATCCGATTTTAGTAGAATCGTCTACATTTTCGGGCAAAACCTGGTCGAGAAAGTATAAAATCTTTCCCTGAAAAATCATTTTAGCCAATAAGGTTCTATTATCATCAGGCTCTGCAAAAAGTTCTTCATGTGCATAGGTTTCGGCTACACGGGGCACAATATATTCAGGTGTAAACCTCCTGGAAAGATATAGCGGTACACTTTGCACTATAGCCCGGTAAAATTTGCTGTCTTTGCCCAGAAACATATCTAAACCAATGCCCAGATAGTTATCGCCTACCGGCATCTGGTAAGCAAAACCTGAAGCAAAGGAAATGAATTTTGGAATCTTCGCCTTTGGGTAATAATATTTAATGTATTTAAAAGTCTCGTTTAATCCCTCTTCCTGTGCCTTTAAATTTGGAAAAACACTATCTACTTCCTTGCTTAAATCTGTATAGGCCCGATCATGGTATAAATTGTTCAACGATTCGGTGTTGGAATATTTACTGTCTAAAATCCGATGGATAAAATCGTCATAAAACAAGCCATATTTTGAAGCAAGTTGTTTATCTACATCAATCACATCTTTGTTTTTTCCATTAAACAGCTCTTTATCAAATCGTTCAATTTTAATGCTTACCTGTATATTACTTACATCAGGCCTGTTGTTCTGCCTGCAGGAAATAAATGTGATCGCAAAAAGAAAAATTAGATAAATTTGCCAGTGTTTTACGTTATACATCATGTATCACAAATATATATAAACACCTATAGCATGAAAAGAATATCAACCATTTTAATTTTATCTGTTTTAAGTTTTGGTGCCTGGGCGCAAAATTCGCCTTTAACCAGTTACGGTTTTAGGTTGGGTTTAACTGCAACCCCAACTTTTGGTTGGATTAAACCCGAGCAGGGAAAAACAGATGGAATAGGTTTGGGCTTTTCTTATGGATTAATTGGTGATTTTAATTTTGCTCCAAATTATAGTTTTTCTACTGCGCTGACAATTACTTCCATTAATGGTAAAAGTACAGAGGCCAATGTTTTACCTTACTATGCGCCCGGTTCGGCACCGAAAGCTTATGATTTAAAATATAAACTTCAATACATAGACTTGCCTTTAACCATAAAATTAAAAACCGTAAAAACTGATGGAAAGCGTTGGTATGGCCAGTTCGGGTTGTCTAATTCAATCAACATTAGTGCAAAACAAGATGCAGTTACAGGTGGAGCAGTTGTTGGCGATAATTTAAATGTGTCTGATCACATCAAGCTTTACCGTGCCGGATTAATTATTGGTGGAGGTGGCGAATTTGATATTTCTGGCAATACCAGTATCGTAGCTGGTTTAACTTTTAATAATGGGTTCACTAATATTGTAACAGATAAAGCCAGAGATGTTAGAAGTCATTATTTAGCGCTTAATTTCGGCGTATTCTTCTAATCTGGATATTTTTGTCTTGATACTTACTCCTTGATACATTAAACATGAAAATAGCACTCGCACAACTTAATTACCACATCGGGAACTTTGAAGCCAATACTAAAAAAATAACCGAAAATATTCAATTAGCGAAAGATAAAGGAGCAGATCTGGTTGTTTTTGCCGAATTGGCTATTTGTGGTTATCCTCCAAGGGATTTTCTGGAGTTTGAAGAGTTTATTGCATTGTGCGAAAGCGCAGCTCAGGAAATAGCCAAGCAATGCACCCATATTGCCTGCATTGTTGGCCTGCCCATCAAAAATGAGATATTACAAGGAAAAGACCTGTATAATGCAGCTTATTTTATTGAGGAAGGAAAAATTAAGTCAGTTGTTAAAAAAGCATTATTGCCTACCTATGATGTTTTTGATGAATATCGCTATTTCGAACCTGCCACACAATTTAACTGTATTGATTTTAAGGGTAAAAAAATTGCCTTGACCATTTGTGAAGATCTTTGGAATATTAATGATAATCCATTGTATGTATCAAATCCAATGGATGAGCTGATTAAAGAGCAACCTGATGTAATGATTAATATTGCAGCATCACCTTTCTCTTATACCCATGATGATGAACGCATAAAAGTATTGGCTGACAATGCGAAAAAATATCACCTGCCCGTATTTTATGTAAACCAGGTGGGTGCGCAGACTGAGATTATTTTTGATGGCGGTTCTTTGGTTTTCGACGCTGATGGAGCCATGAAAGCAGAAATGAAATATTTTGAAGAAGACCTTCAGGTATTTGATCTGGAAGAGGTTGAAAATGTGCGCAATAAGTACCCCAAATCAGAAAGATTAACAGATATCGAACAAATTCATGATGCCTTAGTTTTAGGGATAAAAGATTATTTTCAGAAATCTGGTTTTAGTAAAGCGGTTTTAGGCCTGTCTGGCGGAATTGATTCAGCAGTGGTTTGTGCCCTCGCCTGTCGTGCATTAGGCCCCGAGCATGTAATGGCTGTTTTAATGCCATCTAAATTTTCATCCGATCATTCTGTACAAGATGCTTTAGATCTGGTTAATAATATTGGTTGCATGCATGAAATTGTGCCTATTAAAGACGTTGCCGATGCTTTTGATAACACGCTGGCACCAGCTTTCAAAGGTTTGCCTTTTAACCTGACCGAAGAAAATATCCAGGCTCGGATCCGCGGCATTATTAATATGGCGATGAGCAATAAATTTGGCTATATTTTATTAAATACCTCTAACAAAAGTGAATGTGCGGTAGGCTATGGTACGCTTTATGGCGATATGTGCGGTGCAATTGGTGTTATTGGTGATGTATATAAAATGCAGGTTTTTGAGCTGGCGAAGTACATTAATAAAGAAAGGGAAATTATTCCGATCAATACTATTGTTAAACCCCCTTCGGCAGAATTGAGGCCTGATCAGAAAGATTCGGATTCTTTGCCTGAATATGAAATCCTTGATAAAATATTATATCAGCACATCGAAAAGCAACAAGGCTCAAAAGCCATTATTGCTCAGGGTTTTGATGAAGCATTGGTGTTACGCATTTTAAAGATGGTAAATGTTGCCGAGTTTAAACGTTACCAAACACCACCTATTTTAAGGGTATCGCCTAAAGCTTTTGGTATGGGAAGAAGAATGCCAATTGTGGGGAAATATATGGCTTAGGCATTTTGATTGTTTAATTCTTGGTTAACTGCTTAAGCGATTAGTAGCTTAAACCTGCGAATCGTAGAGGATTCGTCATCACGACTGGAGCGCAGCGGCTTGCCCGTACAGGCGGGGAGAGCTCTTTTAAAGATTTCTCGACTGCGTTGCACTCCGCTCGAAATGACGGTCTCTTGAGGATGTGATTAATTTTACGCTAAAGTAGCATCAACTGTAATGGTTGTATTCAATAATTTAGAGATGGGACAGTTTTTTTCTGCATCTGCTACCAGCTCATCAAATTTTTCCTGTGTTAAATCAGGTACAGAAGCTGTTAAAGTTAAATGTGATTCTACAATTTCACCTTTTGATGGGTCAAGGTTAATCTCACATTTAGTTTCCAATTTATCTGCTGTAAATCCTGCTTCAGTTAAGTTAGCAGATAGTTTCATGGTAAAACAACCTGCGTGTGCAGCAGCAATTAATTCTTCTGGATTTGTACCCACACCATCTGCAAAGCGAGTATTGAAAGAATATTGAGTATTATTTAAAGTAGTACTTTGTGTAGTGATGTTACCACTACCTTCTTTGATAGAACCTTGCCATACGGCTGTTGCATTTCTTTTCATGATCGGACTTGATTTTTAGATTGTTTAACACTTAAAGATAAAAATATGTTTGTATAAAGCTGCCAATTCTTTGTTAAGAAATCTTGTTGTAAAAATTATTTCCCAATCTTTCTTAAATAAGCATTTTAAAAAAAGAGAAGCTGTTTCACAGAAACAGCTTCTCTTTCATTACGATCTTTTTAGGTTATTTATCTGGTTTTTAACTATAAAGGATACAATACTGCAGTAGCTTGTTTATCTTTAGTAGATAAAACAGTAGCACCACTTCCGCATTGTCCACCGTTCATTAGCGATTGTGCATCTGTTCCTCCAACGCCAGGAACATTGGTTGTGGTAGATTGATTAGTATGCTTAAATGAGATGGTGTGGCCAAACTCATGTGTAATGGTTCTGGTACGCTGTGCAAAAGAATTGTTTTGGATAAGGGCCTGGTTGATCCAAACGGTATTACCCGCTTTACCATTTGATGTTGACAGATATGCCTGTCCACAGGTAGAACTTCCGATTGTATTATCCACTTTAATCAGGATATCATACACCGTTCCGGTTGTGATTACAAATTTTAGTTTAGAATTTGGTACCGTATTCCATTGGTTAATTGCAGAATTGATTTCGCTGGTCATGCTGGTTATTGAAGGATCAATTTTTACCCGGATATTAGTGCTATTGGTTACGATATAACCATTGTAATATTGTTCTGTTATCGCTTTTCCATAATCAGCCGGAACTTCCATTTTTTTACTAAATACAATATCTCCATCAACTACATAATTATCACCGCTATCTACGATCTGCGCATCCGTAAACCCGAGATTTTTAATGTAAGCAAGCACTTTTTGATTTTGATTAGTTTGAATTTCCGTGTCAGCAGGAACATCATTTTTTTTCGTACACGAAAGAATAACTGTTGATAGCAAGGCAATCAAAGCAGCTTTTTTAAATAAGTTTTTCATCGTTTAGGTTTTTAGTTTAGATCGTAATTAGGTATTACATAGATAAATATAGTCATAAAAACATAATCTTGTATTTTTATGACTATTATTTTGTAGTCTTAATTAGTGTTTTTGATCTAGGCTGTTTTCCCTAATCGGCTTGTGGTTTAACCTGGTTACTTCTGATTGACTGAAAAAGCAATGTGCCTACGCCAATCATAATTGAGATATCGGCAAAATTAAAAACACCTGTTTGGAAGAGGTAAAAATCCATATGCATAAAATCGGTAACCGATCCATGTATAATCCGATCATATAAATTGCCAATACCGCCACCAATCAGAAAGCACAAAGCGATTTGCATCGTCATGGTTAAATTACGTTTGGCGAACAGAAAATATAACCCGTAAACCAAAAATAATAGTGGTAAGCCCGTTAAAATAAGGAGCCTGAATATATACGGCATGTTATCGCCCAAACTTAAAAATGCACCACTGTTTTCTACCTTTGTTAAGGTGAAACGGTCTTTTATAATGCTGATATGTTCATAATCACTGATTTCGTTACGTACAATTCTTTTAGAAATCTGGTCGCAGCCAAAATTTAAGGTTAATAAAAGGAGCAATACTGACCAGCGGAGGTTTTCTATTTTTTGCATAATTTTTATCTGATAATATCGGCATCAACCGGTACGTAGCCTAAATGCCTGCTTAACGACATGATTTGTCCTTTGTGATGAAACTCGTGGGTAATAACATGGGTAAACAATTGCAATGGATTTACATTTAAAATTTCTCCATTTCTGTAGAATTCCATTTCCTGCAGCTCGTTTCCTTTAAATTTTTTGGTAAATAAGGTAATATATTCATCTACCTGGTTAAAATAAGCCCCGCAGTCTTGTAAGGTCTGGTAGTTTTCGAAAGGTAAAAACTCTTGTTTAATGCCTAAGGCTCTTTCGCCAATCCAAGCGCAATAGGTTTGACAGATATGAACCAATAAATTTCTGATAGATCCTCTGCCGAACGAACTGTTGTTGGTTAAGAAATCCTGTTCAGAAATACTTCCGATATAAGTTAAAAGGGTATTTCTGGACGATAAAACGAAATCGTATTGTTGTTTAAGCATGTCTTGGTTTCCTGATCCATTTTCTAAAAGGAATAATTAAAGCGAATAGAATGGCTGTAATGCTCAATAATTTTGCAATAATATCTCCACTTTTTACATAAAAGGTAATTTCGTCATTCAGATTGATATTGGCTTTCAGCGCAGTTCTGGTCCACCATTTGGTTTTTTGTATCACGTCGCCACGTTGGTTAATAAAGCAAGATATTCCGGTATTGGCTGAGCGTGCAACATCCCGATGAGTTTCAATGGCCCTCAGTTTGGCATACATCATATGCTGATCTTTTCCTGAAGTATTTCCCCACCAGCCATCATTCGTAATAATGGCAATAAACTGTGCGCCATCCTTAACCTGTTCACCGATCCAATCGCCCCATAAACTTTCATAACACACAACAGGAGCAACCCCAATGCCACTTTGAGCATACAAGACACTGGGCTTATCTTGCCAACCCCATCCGCCAACAGTTCCACCTAACTGCGCAAAAACACCGTCTAAAAAAGAAAATACTTTTGGGAAAGGCATTTTTTCTACCCCAGGAACCAATTTGGATTTATGGTAAAACTGAACATTGGCAGAATTTTCTACCTGCATGGCGGTGTTAAAATTATCAAAATAAATACCCTTCTGATTATCAAATTTTGAGGTTATTGTTCTTTTATCCTGATAAATTTTAATGCTTTCTATGCCTGTGATCAACGTTCCGTTTTTGTATTTTGATAAAAAGCTTTGCAGGTTGATGAAATCGTTATTGCTTCTGATCCTATCTTCATCCGCATAATTTGGAATGGCGGTTTCAGGCCAGATAAAATATTCTGTATTGGTTTGTCCGATAGAATCTGATAAGTGTGTCAATATCCTGATCTGTTCGGCTGGCGGAATATTTTCTAATTTTTGATAAGGGTCGATATTGGGTTGAACCACCACAACATTACTTGGTGTGCCCTTTTGTTCTGCCGTAAAGTATTTGGTTAATGAAATGCCAATGGGAATAATGACTACCAAAGCCCAGAGTCCTGCTGTTCTAAACCTTAAATAACCAGTTTGTGATTTGAATTTCTTATACGCTTCGAAAGCCAGAATATTGCTCACTAAAATCCATAGTGAACCACCATAAATACCAGTATAATCATACCATTGTGCCAGCTGGTGCATCCCTGCTAAACCATTACCTAATGTCATCCAGGGGAAAGCTAAATCCCAGGTTTGCTGTAGGTATTCTAAAGCAATGTAAAAGGAAATCAAGCCCAGATAAGCAATCTTTTTATTTACGTATTTACCCAACCTGTAGTATAACCAAAAAGCGAAGGTCATTAAAAGTGCACCTAAACCGTAAGGGATTAAGGAAACGGGTAGCGCTACTGCTGGACCATTATAAGCACTTATTGCATTATACACCCAATAAATGGATGCCGTATTCCAGACTAAAAAAGTTAAACCTGCAGTCAGGAAAATTTTTTTTCCTTGTTTTTTTTCTGCATTACCTGAAATGGAATCGAGGGCAATGAACAAAGGTACTAAACCGATTAACAGCAAAGGTGTGGTAAAAGGCATTGGCGGCCAGGCTAGCCAAAGTAAAAATGCACTTATAAGGGCGAGGAGGTAAGTTTGTTTAGATTTCATTACTAAGGTGTAAAATCGTCATGCTGAATTTATTTCAGCATCTTAAATGCTATTTTCTTTTAAAGATTTCAAGGAGGAGGCATTTATTCAAGTGTTAAGAATAAATCTTTCCAATTAGGATTTAATTCATTTATTAAATTTATTTTCCATGCCCTTTTCCAGTTCTTTAACTGTTTTTCTCGTATTATCGCTTCTTCAATACTGTCAAATTGTTCAAAAAACACCAACAGATTACAATTATATCTTGCAGAAAATGAATTAGGATGATATTTATCTTTATGTTCTTTAATTCTGAAATACAATTCTGATGTTACACCAATATAAAGAACCGTATTTTTAAAATTGGTTAGTATATAAACACATCCGCCTCTTTCCATCTTTAACAATCAATTAAGACCCTGAAATAAATTCAGGGTGACGGATTTCGTCTACAAACTTTCTAAGATATTTGCTTTTTTAGCCTCGTATTCTTCCTGAGTAATCAGGTGTTTATCATACAAAGTTTTAAGCTTACGTAATTTTAAAGTGGTTTCATCTTCCGGCTCTTCTACAACTTCAGCAATTTGGATAACAGCTTCTACCGGTTCCGGAGTTGGTTCGTAAGCAGGAATTTCAGCTAAAGGCTGTGCATTTAAATTAATGGGAGAGGCTGTTGCACGGTTTTCTTCCAGTTTTTGCTGGCGCAGCATTTCCTTATACGCTTCTAATTGTTGGTTTGCAGCCTGATGTAATTTACGTGCCTGAACTTTCGGAATAAACTCAGTTACGATATTTTCGCCATGTTGTGGAACACAGATAAATTTAGAGCCAAAAAATTCTTCTTTGAACGAAACCTCTTTAATGCTTTTCCACGAAATATCTTTAAAGTTCATCGTTAAGCCCAAATTACCTGGTTCGCAATAAAAAATACGCTTGTTAGAAATTGCGATGCTATCTGGTAATAAGTTTACCGCTGGTTTTTTCTGTACTGCTAAATATAAAAGTTCTTCACCTGTGGTTAAAAGGTCGTTTAATTTTCCAATAACTTTTTCAACCGCTTTTGGGTCTTGCTCGTCACTTAGAAATCGATCTATACTCATCATAATATTTTTAATTTGTGGTGTTGGTTATGTTTTTGATGCTACTCTTCAGCATCGTCATATTTGTTTTTGCTCTTAACATTGGGTTTCCCCGCTATGCAAATTACAAATTCTCCTTTTAAAGTATTGTTTTCAAAATGTGATTTTATTTCTACCAAAGTTCCGCGAACAGTTTCTTCGAACATCTTCGTGAGCTCTCTACTTACCGATGCCTGCCTATCGGCGCCCAAATACTGCGCAAACTCTTCTAAAGTTTTTAATAAACGGTGCGGACTTTCGTAAAGTATAATGGTGCGCTCCTCTTCGGCCAATTTTTTAAATTTGGTTTGTCTGCCTTTTTTAACCGGTAAAAAACCTTCGAAACAAAATGCATCTGCAGGTAAGCCCGAATTAACCAAAGCAGGTACAAAAGCCGTTGCGCCAGGTAAACACTCTACAGCAATATCATTTTTAATGGCCTCGCGTACCAGGAAAAAACCCGGATCGGAAATGGCAGGTGTTCCGGCATCAGATATCAGGGCAATTTTTTGTCCTTCGTTTAAAAACTTGATAATTTCTGAGGTGGCCTTATGTTCATTGTGCTGGTGGTGCGAGAAAACTCTTTTATCAATCCCAAAATGTTTGAGCATTGGCGCACTGGTACGGGTATCTTCAGCGAGGATCAGATCGCATTCTTTTAATATACGGATTGCCCTAAAGGTCATATCTTCCAAATTGCCTATGGGCGTTGGTACGAGAAAGAGTTTGCCATCCATATTTCAGTTTTCAGTTTAAAGTTAACGGTTTGCAGTTTTTTCCAAACTCCTTACCCCAAACTCCAAACTCTTGTTATCTTTGCTTAAAAAATTAAATAATGCTGCAAGTTAACTATATCCGCGAAAATAGAGAGAAAGTTTTAGAACGTTTAAGTGTCCGTAATTTTAAACAGCCAGAACTGGTAGATGAAATCATTAAAATTGATGAAGACCGCCGTTCTACACAAACTTCTCTGGATAATATTTCTGCTGAGGCTAATGCAGCTGCCAAACAGATTGGCGATTTAATGCGTACGGGTAAAAAAGAAGAAGCCGAAGCCATTAAGGCACAGACAGCTTCTCACAAAGAAAATATCAAAAACCTGAGTGATAAATTGAATGAGTTGGAAGCGGCTCAATACAATTTAATTGTTCAATTACCTAATTTGCCTTATCATTTGGTAAAACAGGGATCTACTGCGGAAGAAAATGAGGTTGTGTTAACGTATGGTGAGCCTGCTCAGCTACCAAGTAAAGCTTTATCACATTGGGAGCTTGCTGCGAAATACGATATTATCGATTTCGAGTTGGGCGTAAAAATTACCGGTGCTGGTTTCCCGGTATATAAAGGAAAAGGAGCAAGATTACAGCGTGCATTGATCAATTTCTTTTTAGATCATGCTACTGCTGCAGGTTATAAAGAAATGCAGGTACCTCATTTGGTTAATGCGGCTTCGGGCTTTGGTACCGGCCAGTTACCTGATAAAGAAGGACAGATGTATCATTCAACTGTTGATGATTTGTATTTAATCCCAACAGCTGAAGTTCCGGTAACCAATTTATACCGTGATGTAATTGTTAAGGAAGAAGATCTCCCAATTAAAAATACCGCTTATACCCCATGTTTCCGGAGAGAAGCAGGTTCATATGGTGCCCATGTACGTGGTTTAAACCGCTTACATCAGTTTGATAAGGTTGAGGTTGTTCAGATCACCCATCCGGATAAATCATACGAAACGCTGGAAGATATGAGCCTATATGTACAGTCTTTATTGAAAGAACTGGGATTACACTATCGCGTGTTGCGTTTATGTGGTGGCGATATGGGCTTTACTTCTGCCATGACTTACGATATGGAGGTATGGAGTGCTGCACAAGAGCGTTGGTTGGAAGTTTCTTCTGTTTCAAACTTTGAAACATACCAAAGTAACCGTTTGAAATTACGCTTTAAAGGAAAGGAAGGGAAGGCACAGCTTGCGCACTCTTTAAATGGAAGCGCATTGGCGTTACCGCGTATCGTGGCTTCGATTTTAGAAAACTACCAAACCGAGAATGGAATTAAAATTCCAGAAGCTTTGGTAAAGTATACAGGGTTTGATATCATTGATTAACCTTCGATAAAGCGTCATTGCGAGGCACGAAGCAATCTTAATGCTGTAGCAAAAACCTCTTGGTGTTTGGCGATTAATTAAAGGAAACGAATTGTCTTTTGTAGTAAGATTGCTTCGTCGGCCGAAAAAGCCTTCTCGCAATGACGATATTTCTAATAAAAAAAGCTTTGCATTAATGCAAAGCTTTTTGTTTTTATAGATAGATGTGTTTTTTGCAATTATAAAATCAGGATCAATAATAAAATGATGATAATGATTGCACCAACCGAAAGGTAAACACCTCCTGAAACTGCACGGGCCTGACCTTTTAATTCTCTTAACTCGCTACGTAAAGCTTTACGTTCTGCTCGCGTTAAGTTAGATTTGTCCATGTCTCTGATTTCTTCAACACGGGTTTTAATTTTTTCCAGTTTAATCGCTTGTTCTGCAGATAATTCTGTTGGGTTTTTCGCAGGTTTATCAGCTGCCTGAACTGAATTAAAACTAATGCCTAAAGAGAAAACCAGCGCTAGCGTGTAAATGAATTTTTTCATAATATCTATTTTTTAGTGTTCAATCTCTATGTAACAAAAAACCTACCAAAATGTTCTGGTAGGTTTGAAAAGCATTAAGTTACTGTTAAGCTCTTATTTGATTTCGAAAATAGCATTTACTGTAAAATTCAGTTTAATTTTTTTAAAATCAATTTCAGGTGCGCTGGAAGCATCAGCCATTTCAGCTTTCATTGCAAAATTTCTGTAAACAGGTTGCATTACATTGTCTCCGCCATCTTGTATTTCGATCACATTCCCTAATTTATCACCTAGTGCCTCTACCATATATACAGCTTTCTCTTTTGCGGATAATAATGCCTTAACTTTCAGCTCTTTTTTTAAGCTTTCGATTTTAGAATAATCGTAACTTTCGATATTTGTATTGGCAATTCCTTTGGCATCTATCGATTCTAGTATAGCGTTGAATTTATTTAGATCGCTAACTTTTAAACGATATTGTTTGCTGGCTAAAAAATCGGGATTTTTCTTTTTTTCAGTTTCGTAATTCCAGCTGCTTAAGTTACTGATGGTTAAGTTTTCTTTTGCAATACCTGCTTTTTGTACAGCGGCATACAATTGTTTTTCCAATGCTGTGATGTCTACTTTTTTCTTTCCGTTCAGGTATTCTTTAAGCGAAATGCCGATGTAAATAATATCGGGGGTAACTTCTGTTTCTGCGGTGCCGCTTACGCTAATTTTTCTGCGTAAATCTACTTGTTGAGCCATCGCTGACGATAAACCTAAAAATGCAACCAGTGCTAGTGCTATTAACTTTTTCATATTCGTAGTGTTTTTAATGGTTATGAAGCTTGCATAAGCTTTTTGTATTTAGCTTTTTGTTGCTTATGCAGGTTTCATAATTGTAATTTTCTTTGTGTGTACTGTAATGATGTAAACCATATGCAAATTCCACACCGAGATTTTAATTTTTTTTATCTCATAAACGATTATCATGAGTTAAAGGCTACAATTTTTCCTTTTAATAGTTCTATGTTATTTATTTACAGTATGATAAATTATTCCTCGGTTGGCGGGGCAAAATTAGATAGCATGCATTTTTGGATAAATAAATGCTGGAATAATTTAGAAATCCTGTTATTGAGAAGCTAAATTCCTTCAAGATTAATCTACACTTCCTCGGGAGAATACCTGATGAAGAAAATTATGCGCAAGGTTTTATGCTTAAATAGACGGAATTATATATGGTTATAAAACCTAGCGCAGCAGAATGCTCTGCAGAATTTTAATCATGTTTTGCAATTGGGAATTGCAAAAAAAAATTGAATGGCGGTTGTTAAACCTTTGATACTTTAACTGCCGTTGGTCCTTTTTGACCCATTTCTACTTCAAACGTAACTTTATCACCTTCTTTAATCTGGGTGATTAAACCGTTTGCGTGAACGAAAATACTGTCTTGTGTTTCAGTATTTTTAATAAAACCGTAACCTTTGCTATCATTGAAAAAAGTAACTGTTCCTTTTTTAACAGGATTTTCATCAATGATGTCTTCTTGTCTTGAAATACCGATCTGAATATCTTCCGTATTAATTACTTTCTTTTTCTTCGGATCTGGTGGAGTAGAAGAGATGTTTCCGTTTTCATCAACGTAAGCCATCATATCTTCAAGTGCTAAACCTTTTTTGGCATTAGCCTGACGCTCTTCTTTTTTCTCTTGTTTATCTTTTTGTTTTTTTAACCGTTTTTTTTCGTTCTCTTTTTTACTGTATGTTGCCTGAGATTTAGCCATATTTTATTTAATTGTTTTGTTTTGAAAGGTGAGTGGAATGGAGAATTATACAAAGATAACAATACTTAAGGATAAACACGATTTTATTCGGTCACGCTCTTTTCATTATAGTTAATGTTTGCTACGGAAACACAGATGGATGCTTTGACCACGCTAACATTGATGGACTCCAACAGGGTAGTTGTCATCCCGGCTGTATCGCAGTCCCGAACGTTTGGGAGAGAGATTTATCTAGACAGATTAGCTTCGCTGAGCACTTACTTGGTTCGCGACTGCGTTGCACTCCGCTCAAAATGACGGCACCTCGGGACTATTCACACCTCCTTGGCAATTGTTTCTCTATTATTTTACCACAGATGAAAAGGATGAACACAGATAAGATAAATAACATGAGTAAATCTATGGTTAAAATTTTAATTCATTTTTTTCCATTTAACCTTATCGATCTGGTATACAAAATTCCATTTTAAGGGTTCACCATAATAGGCAACTTCTAATTCAGCAATTTTAACAGCGCCTAATTTTTCAATTGCTTTTTGCGAACGGAAATTAGTAGCGCCAATATGTAAAATCACTTTATCTACAAATTGAAAAGCATGATTAAACATTAAAGTTTTTAAAGCCTTATTATGTCCCTTACCCCAAAACTCACGCGCAATAAAGGTATAGCCAACCGCAACCGAACTGTCTTCCTCGTCGAGCTCATAATACCTGGAACTCCCTACAATTTTGTTGGTTTCTTTTTCATATACAATAAAAGCACCTTTCGATTCCATTGCGCCTTTAAAGAAATTTTCGAAAACGTTTCTCTTATAACGGTCTTTATTGGGATGTTGTTCCCATATTAACGGATCGGAAGCTACTGCAAAAAGGACTTCAAAATCTTCTTCTTTTAATGGAACTACTCTAATTAAATCGTTTTCTAGTTTGGGCTGTAAATCGAAACTCATTTTATCAGGAAATAAAAACGGCCGGCTTTAAGGCCAGCCGTTTGTAATTAAATTATGATGTAGACCCTGAAACAAGTTCAGGGTGACGGATAAACTAGTTTACCAAACCTTCAATTTCTACTACTTCCTGGGCATCTTTTTGATAATCAACGTTATCAATTTCGAAACCAAATAAGCTTAAGAAATCAGATCTGTAACCTGGTAAATCACCTATCGCTGGTAAAGTTTCAGTAGTGGCTTCTTTCCAAAGTTCGGCAACTTTAGCCTGGATATCCTCACGCATCTCCCAATCGTCGATTCTGATTCTTCCTTTTTCATCAACAGGAACAGCGTTGCTGGTATATAATCGATCTGCATATAAACGTTGGATCTGCTCGATAGTACCTTCGTGAATGCCTTCAGCTTTCATTACTTTATATAATAATGAGATGTATAAGGGAATTACCGGAATAGCCGAGCTGGCCTGGGTAACCAATGCTTTATTAACCGATACGTAAGCTTTGCCATCAATATCTTTTAGTTTATCGCTGATTGTGAATGCGGTTGCTTCCAAATCATCTTTCGCTCTTCCAATGGTACCTTTGCGGTAAACCGGTTCGGTTAATGCAGGGCCGATATAAGAATATGCTACGGTAGTTGCACCTTTCGCAAGCAGGTTTTCTGCTTTTAAGGCATCAACCCACATAGACCAATCCTCGCCACCCATTACAGCAACGGTGTTGGCAATATCTTCTTCTGTAGCGGGTTCGATAGAAATTTCGCTTACATTACCCGTGTGGAAATCAACAGTTTTATTGGTATAAGTACCGCCGATAGGTTTTAAAGTAGAACGGTGCAATACTTCAGTATCAGGATGTTTCCTTACTGGTGAAGCCAAGCTATAGATCACGAGATCAACCTGGCCAAGATCAGCTTTGATCAGTTCGATGGTTTTTTCTTTAATTTCTTTAGAAAATGCATCGCCATTTATACTTTTTGCATATAAACCGGCGGCATGGGCTTCTTTTTCAAAAGCTGCGGTATTGTACCAGCCTGGAGATGCCGTTTTGCCTTCTGAAGGTGCTTTTTCAAAAAATACGCCAATGGTTGAGGCACCGGAGCCATAAGCAGCAGTAATACGCGAAGCTAAACCGAAACCTGTTGATGCACCAATCACCAATACTTTTTTAGGACCATCTATAGCTCCTTTTGATTTTACATATTCAATTTGATTCTTTACGTTTTGCGCGCAACCATCAGGGTGTGCAGTTAAACAGATAAAGCCCCTCATTCTAGGTTCGATAATCATTTTTGTTCTAATTTACGTTTTGTAATGTTAAAAATAAGCGCAATTAAGATGTCTTAATGCCCAAATCTTTAACGAAGATAAATTTTTAATCGTTTAACGTTAAATGAAATTTGTTTTTAACTGCAATGATCGCAAAGGTTTTCGCAAAGAAGTAGATGAGATTGGTGTCATTTTTAACACCGAGGCAATGGAGAAAAGGCACAGAGCACACAGAGTTATAGTTACTAAGCATTTTTATTTGGCGATTAGACTTCGAGATTATTAAATTAGACTTAGGACTCAAGGCTTCAGACCTCCGATGTTCTAACTATTTAACAACTCTTCCTTATTTTGCCATAATTCTATTAATTTAGCGCCACACAGGTAAAACCGGTTTATCTTTTTATGAAAAAAATATTATTGTCTACCACGATGATTCTCATCATGGCTGCTGGAAAGCTATATGCACAAACCCAACATCAAAATTCGGGTTGGTTTATGTTTTTAAATAACACCAAATTTAATGATAAATGGGGATTGCAATTTGATGTTCAGGTTCGTTCAGCAGATGATTGGAGTTATGTAAGAAATACTTTGGTGCGGCCTGCGTTGCAATATTTTATTAACGACAAACATAATGTAGCTTTAGGTTATTTGTGGCAAACTACTGATATGAATCTGACAGGCGGCAATAACAATCTGTTTCACGAACACCGTATCTTTGAACAGTACATTTACAATCATAAAATCAGCTCGGCATTTGCCAGTCACAGGATTAGGTTAGAACAACGTTTTATCGGTCGTTCGGGTGAAGATGTGTTTTCGCAGCGTTTCCGTTATTTCTTAAGGTTAGTCCAGCCATTGCAAAAAAATCAGCCAACGTTTACAAAAGGTCCATTTTTGGCTTTGCAAAACGAGGTGTTTTTAAATCTTCAGAATAAGGATAAAATCAACAATAGTGTTTTCGATCAAAACAGGTTATACCTGGCTGCAGGTTATCGTTTTTCCAAACAACTCGATCTTGAAGCGGGTTACATGAACCAAGCCACGCACGGACTTTCTAATAATACGATTAATAACATTATTCAGCTGGCTCTTTACACGAGGTTTTAATGTTTTAAAGTCATTTTTTGTACAACAACTCTTGCAAAATGTTAAACCTGTTGTAAATGATTGGTCTTTTTGCTCAATTTGCCGCGTGAAAAGATTTACCATTCTATTTTTAGCACTCTTGTTTGGCAGGCGGATGCAGGCACAAGAGATTAAAGCCTCTTCAACCAATAATACACCAACTTCAAAAAGCTTATTCAACCCGGAACATAAAAGGAATTTTTCGCGTAAAGGCGATTTCTTTTTCCATTGGGGATATAACAGTTCCTGGTATGGTAAAAGCGATATCAGGTTTCAGGGGCCTAACTACGATTTTACTTTAAAAGACGTAGTTGCACATGATAGGCAATCAAAATTAAGCTGGGACTACTTAAATCCTGGATTGATTACTGTACCACAGTATAATATCCGTGTAGGGTATTTTATCAAAGATAATTATAGTATTTCTATTGGCTGGGACCACATGAAATATGTAATGGATATTCCACAAACTGTAGCCATTACCGGACATATAGGAGCTAATATTACTCCTGAAAATGTGGCTACTGGTGCATTGGCAGGCGATTATAATGGACAACTTGTAAATGTTAAAGAAAGCATGCTCACTTATGAGCATACCGATGGTTTTAACTATGCCAATATTGAGGTAGAACGTTATGATGATATCTGGGTAGCGCCCGGTGGAAATACTTCGTTAACTTTAGAAACGGGTTTAGGTGGTGGAATTATGGTGCCACGTTCTGATGTACGTTTGTTTGGCCTGGGCAGAAACAACCACTGGAACATTTCTGGCTATGGTGTTTCGGCTAAAATCGGACTTAAGTTTTATGTCTGGAAAAATGTTTATCTGCAGAATACCACAAAATTTGGTGCCACTAATTTAACAAACGTACATACCACAGGCTGGGATGAATATGACCACGCTAGTCAGAAAATTAACTACATTGAAAATATGTGGCTGATCGGGGTTCAGTTTTAAAAGATATTGGAGGAGGCTTAAGCCTCCTTTTTTGTTTTGCATGTCTTCTTTAAATAATAGCCGCGGAAACACAGAAAAGCACGGAATTCCGCTAAGCTAATGTTGATAGTGTACCAGGATCCCTAGCGAAATATTTAGCATAGTTAAAAGATTTCTTCCCGAATCTTAGGGATTGCAATGATGATCCACTTGTATCTATCATCACAAATCTTTTGTTTGTTTTCTAAAACGGACCTCTATAATTGACACACTTAAATAGAAAAGTCGTCATTGCGAGGAGGAACGACGAAGCAATCTTTTATACTGAATAACAATATTGTAAAGATTGTTTCATCCAATGAAAAATTGGCTTTACAACGATGATCGCTCGAGAAATATCATCTCCTTAAAGGTAATTGGCATATTGGAGCATTTTTGATTTGTATGCTGATTACTTTTTCGTTTACTAACGAGATCAGGTCGAGATATGAAAATTCTTCGATTTCATTGCTTAGCCAGAGCCGCCAATGGCTAACCGATAACGGATTCGTCGTCTTTTAAGATTTTGGTTGTCTGTAAGGTGAAGATTTGTTATACCATTGGATTAAATAAAGCTTAAGTTTATTTCACAACACTAAGATCTGAATTCAGCATCATTAAATCGTTTTTCATACCAGTGCTTTTAAAAAAGCAAATCAACTCTTTTAATCTTTTCTCGTTGCTGAATTTTAAACTTGAGTTTAATTTGCTTTGGCAATTTGAACATAACCTTAAAATACTTTTATCGGTTTCTAACATGCTGTTTGTTCCATTCATTACACACTGTGCATAAATGCAATGTTTTAAGCCAAATATGTGACCGATTTCATGTGAACTTATTTTTAATAATCTGATGAGACTTAATTTAAAATTTTTCTCTGACAATGGCTTGTTTTGCAGCCTGTATATTGAGCTAACGGCTAAACCCTCTTGGTAAGATGCTAGGCCAAAAACATAATTCCATTTCGGATTTGGATATAAATCCATTTCTGTAATACCCATTATCGCAATTGCATTTTTGGGTTTTTCTTTGGCGATTACTGTGTCGCGGAGGTAGGTTGCCAACAGTTGTTCATGTTGCTGTGGCCCAATTCTTCTGGAACCTGCAGGAACCACCTCATTGTTAACTTTATTAAGTGTAACGGTTTTTAACTGAAAAAATATTTCTAAATACTGACGGGTAGTTTCTATTTCTTTTAGCTGGAGTTCGGTAAAGTTTCCAATCGGTTTTAAATAAATAAAATTGGCTGTTTCAGTAGGTTTAAGTGGATTTGATTTTTTAAACTGCATGAGTGATTGCCCAATTTCTTTGTGGCTGAACAGCCAATCACCAGATTTTGATTTTGGTAAGTCAATATCATTTTTAGCGATTTTGTTAAAATAGGAATCATGATTGGTAGAGCAAGATCCTAATGCAATTATCTGAAAAATGAAATAAAATTTTACTGTTATGTTCAATAGTTGCTTCATAATGGTTTTACTTTGGATTTTAAAACCAAAGTTCTGATAATAACTTAACTCCTTTCCAACAACAATCTAAGCCAGATCGCTTCACGCCCCACGCTTGACCTTCTATTCCCTATCCAACAGCCTTCTGTGGTAATTAATCTGCCCCAGATGATAAGTTAAATGTGTAGCGAGGTGAACGAGGAAAAATTCGGTAGAGGTTTTTTCTTCAAATACCAGTATCGGATACTCGTTATCCATCTGCTCCTTGCTTACCTGATCTAAAGTTTTGCTAACAACACCTATGGTAGCTTCGATCATGTTGATCAGCTCCTGCTTTGGGATATCTTTTAGTGTAAATTCCAGTTCGCGGTTCCGGACATAATCGGTACCACCTAAAATAGCGCCGATGTAGGTATTAAGATTACCGACAAGGTGCAGGCAAAGGTTTCCTGCGGGGTTTGCAATGCCATGGTCTATCAGCCAAAGATTCTCCTCTTTCTGGTAAGCTTCGATTTCGGATTTCAGCTTACTGAGATCCCGGTTAAAAAGTTTTTTTAGTGTTTCGGCAAGCATCTTTCAACAATTAAAGATTGATTTTTTTCGCAGGTTGAGATAATATTTCTTTTCCGGCCTTACTGATTACCAATTGTGCAGGTGGAGCATCTTTCTCGCCAATTACAATGATGAAGCAGGTATATAGATAGTCGCCGCTTTTGAATTGATAATTATGATTTCCACCACTGCCATCAGGTTTAAATTTCCCATTGGTCAAAATTAATTTAGGTTTATCACTCATTTTACTTTTTACAGGCCATGCGGCATAGCGGTAATTGTTGTTACCAAGATCATCAATCCTGATCCGGTACTGAGCCGTTTCGAAAACAAGAACAGGTTGTGCAAAATTGCTGATTGAGGGATGAAGGCCACTTTTATCAATATTTATCAATCTGGCCTGTTCTTTGGCTTCTAGCCTCGATTGGTGATTAACGGCAATTAATTTTCCATCGGTATCAAGCCATAACTCGCCATTTAACAACATAATGCCACGCCAGCCAACATCTTTCCAATCGGTTGCAACCTTAGCATTAATAATCTTTTTGGTCAAATTATCATCAAAAACTTCTTTGTACCGCTTAACAAATTCCTGTTTATTTTTAATGGGCGGAATCGGGTAGGTCCGGTTTAATGGATATTTGATTTTGCTGCTCAACTTGTCAATATTTCCGCTTTTAACGGCATTAACAAAGTTGGTAACTACCGGGCGGTATTTTTTATCGAGCGTTTGATCCTGCGCATAAGCAAGGCTGATCATACCGATTAATAAAAAGGCTAAAAATGGTTTTTTCATGGGTGAGATATAGGTAAACGAAGATAATTGTTTCAGAGCAAAAACAGATCAATATGTTTTTTGTGTGCTAAAGAAAACATTTTTTTGGAGCGCAGTGCTTGCACACAACAATAAGTTTCTTCCCGTTTTACGCTTGTACGCTTCACTTCCTCGTACCTCGGTCGTTGCAGGGTACCGCTTCAACCGGGGCTAGGTGGGCAGAGCAGTAATTTATTTTTAGGGTTTGCAGGGTGCAGAAACCATTGTTACTAAACCCGATATGAATGGAAAGCCCGGAAACCCGATCCTTCATCGGGATGAGGACTTGAAATGATAGCGGGACGGACATTAATATTTGCACTGAACCTGCTTTTCAAATCACGCGTGTAAGCTAAAGGGATATAAAAAAACGCCCCAATTCTCCGGGGCGTTCCTTCTACGATGATGAATCTGATCTTATACTTTTCTTACGCCACCTGATCCAATAACCGTTTTATCTACAGTTGGATTGCCTGAATAATTTACATTTCCTGATCCGCTGATGACTGCTTTAATGCTATCGCTTACGGCAATGTTCACCGTTCCTGAACCGCTAATGGTGCTGGTTAGTGTTTTTGTAGAAAAAGATTTACCAGAAAAAGTGCCTGAGCTACTGATCACCACTTTCGCATGATCTGCACCTCCAGTAATATTAATCGATCCTGATCCGCTGATTACACCACTATAATTATCTACATCTGCAGAGGCCTTAATATTTCCTGATCCGCTCACAGTAGTTGTTAGGCTACCTGTGCTGATTTTTCCATTTACGGCTAAGCTTCCATCGCCGCTAACCGTTAAACTCGCCAATTCTTTTGCTGATACATAAGCGGTGATTTTTTTTCCTTCGTACTTTCTAGACCAACTGGTGATGCTGGTTTGCGGACGGATAACCAAAATGTTGCCTTTAACTTCCGTAACAATCGAGGCTATTGCTTCCGCGTCACCTTCCAAGCGACAGCTCTCGCTATTCCCGAGCGTTACAATTACATTTATAGGGCCTGCTGCTGCAACGCCATTAAAATTTTTTACGTCTCTGTCGTCACCGTTATTTTTGGAAGTGGTGATACTGATCTGATCTTTTGCAACCGCATTAATGCTAAAACTTAATGTTAGGCAGGCTAATAATATGGCAAATATTTTTTTCATGCGTATAGACTTTTGTTTTTTAGATGAATAATGAGCCTTTCTTATATGACGGTTGTTTTTAAGAAATGTTGCACAAGTTGAAAATTATCTTTGTTTGCCAACTTACGACGTTAGACGGGCTACAGGCCTAAGGAAACTTCGTAAGTCTGGACGGGGATTAACCCTTTTTAAGGTTAATATAAAACAGCGGATCCTGTTTAAAGTTATCAGCGTTTATGTTTGCATCAATTTTAATGGTTTTCCAATCGTTGGTAGGTTTGATTAAAGTATAAGCGTCAGCTTTTAAGGTTACGCGTACGGGCATATCAAATCCTTTAACATCAGTTAGCCAACGATAAGATAGGATACCATTGCTGATCTTATATTCCAGAATAGGCGGCTTGGAATAACGGAGATACTGATCAAAAACTTTATCTAATTTCAGTCCGCTTTGTTTGGCTATATAATTTTCGATTTCGGCGGTGGTTACTGTTTTATGATAGAATGTTTTGCCCAGTCCGCGGAGAATCTGTCTGAATTTTTCATCGTTATTGATGAGTTGGCGAATGATACTGACCAGATTCGCACCCTTTGGATACATATCGCCAGAGCCTTCTTTGTTTACACCATAAGGACCAATTACAGGTACATCGTTACGGATTATTTTCTGTAATCCAATTACATACTCGTTAGCTGCGGCTTTACCCTCAGTACATTCGGTAAAAAGAACCTCTGAATAATTGGTGAAACCTTCGTGGATCCACATATCGGCAATATCTTTTGCGGTAATGCTGTTCCCGAACCATTCGTGGCCACTCTCGTGGATGGTGATAAAATCCCATTTTAAGCCATGACCGGTGCCACTTAAATCTTTACCTAAATACCCTGGCTTAAACTGATTGCCATAAGCTACTGCACTTTGATGTTCCATACCTAAATGTGGTGCCTGAACCAGTTTATAACCGTCTTTGTACCATGGGTAAGGGCCGAACCAATATTCGAAACATTTTAACATGGGTTTAACATCGGCATCCCAATGCGGGCGTGCTTTGGCACTGTCGGTTTGTAACGCCCAGTAATCGATACTCAGTTTGCCGTTTTCGCCATCGTGACTATCTTGCCAATGGGCATATTTGCCAATATAAAAAGTCACATCATAGTTGTTGATGGGGTTGGCAACAAACCAATTGTATTGTTTGTAACCATCGGCTTTATCTGCTGTGTTTCTCAGTCTACCATTGGATATTTCCTGTAAAGTTTTAGGAACAGTAATGCTGATGAGCATACTGTCTACTTCATCGCTCTGATGATCTTTATTGGGCCACCATACACTGGCTCCTAAACCCTGGCAGGCTACAGAAACAAAAGGATTGCCTGCAGCATCTTTTTTAAAGATAAAACCACCATCCCAGGGTGGAGTTTTAGCTACAGTGGGATTTCCTGAATAAAAAACCGTGAATTTATCTTTACTTCCTTTTTTAATTGCTTTGGGAAAGGACACAAAAACAGCATTATACTCGCGGGTAAAAGGTAAATCAGTGCCCTTATATACTACTTTTTCTATTTTCAGGTTATCAAAAAGATCAAACTGCAGTTTGGTGAAATCCTGCGTGGCGGTAAACGCAAATTCGTTGCTTCCGGCGATGGATTTCTGATCAATATCAATTTTTACGTCTAAATGGTAATAGTTGATATCGTAGCAGGTACGTAAAGGTGTAAGTGTTCCACGGAGACTATCGGCCCTGGAGTTTACCTGGTTTTTGCCAAGCAATTGTGCCTTTACAGCCGGAATGCTGAAAGCTAGTGCGAAAAGGATGAATAGTTTTTTCATTTGGTTTGTTGGTTGAGCAAAGCC
>Ga0163162_10000186_pt1 | contig 57565 bp, 60 predicted proteins | sample S55metaG_FD_115310 | JGI IMG/M metagenome (GOLD analysis project Ga0163162, IMG submission 115310) | Switchgrass rhizosphere microbial communities from Kellogg Biological Station, Michigan, USA - S5-5 metaG | ecosystem: Host-associated > Plants > Roots > Rhizosphere > Soil | place: USA...
AGCTTGCCTCATCAACAAATGGATATTTTGTATTGTCTAAAATGGTTGCCTCATCTTTAAAACTTGGAATCCAAGCGGCTTGTCCTTCATCACTTAAACCCAATATTTCTTGTTGAAATTCTTCAAATTTGGCTTTATTTTCTGCACTGAAATTGGCTAATTCTGAGTATAATTCATCAATTTTATTCTCTAATAACTGATCGGCGCGGTAACGCTTTTTCGAATCCTTGTTGTCAATCATTGGGTCGTTAAAACCATCTACGTGTCCGCTGGCTTTCCAAACCTTAGGGTGCATAAAAATTGCAGAATCAATCCCTACAATGTTTTCATGCATCTGCACCATAGCTTTCCACCAGTACGTTTTAATGTTGTTTTTTAACTCGGCACCCAACTGGCCATAATCGTAAACAGCACTTAAGCCATCATATATTTCGCTGCTCTGGAATACAAAACCGTATTCTTTAGCGTGTGATATTACATTTTTAAATTGTTCGTCGTTATTCTTTTGAGCCATAATGCAGCAAATATAATAAATAAGGTAAAAGGTAAGCGGTAAAAGGTAAAAGGTTTTTGATCAACATAAAAGCCATTGCTATCGTCATACTGTTTCGATAGCTATTAGAATTAATGCAGCATCTTTTTTAAAGAATCAATTGCCTGACCAATCAGCATATATTCTTAAATCACTTATATGTTTTAAAGGTTTAGGAAAGCAAGGTCAGTGCTAATCGGTTCCAGAGTTCCTGCTTTCCGCTTTACTTCGTTACACTCGTGCCCGCTGCAATCAGGTTTAGATGGCCAAAGCATAGCATTATTAATGGTTCAAACCCATTTAGCTTTACAAGTGCTTAAAAATTTATTTCAGTATCTGTGATGGAAAGGTATCAGATGCCTGACCAATCAGTTTATCTTAAATCACTTATATGTTTTAAAGGTTTAGGAAATCAAGGTCAGTGCTAATCGGTTCCAGAGTTCCTGCTTTCCGCTTTACTTCGTTACACTCGTGCCCGCTGCAATCAGGTTTAAGTGGCCAAAGCATAGCATTATTAATGGTTCAAACCCATTTAGCTTTACAAATGCTTAAAAATTTATTTCAGTATCTGTGATGGAAAGGTATCAAATGCTTGACCAATCAGCTTATCTTAAATCACTTATATGGTTTAAAGGTTTAGGAAAGCAAGGTCAGTGCTAATCGGTTCCAGAGTTCTTGCTTTCCGCTTTACTTCGTTAAACCCGTGCCCGCTGCAATCAGGTTTAAGTGGCCAAAGTATAGCATTATTAATGCTTCAAACCCGTTTAGCTTTAGAAGTGCTTAAAAATTTATTTCAGTATCTGTGATGGAAAGGTATCAGATGCTTGACCACTCAGCATATTTTCTTAAATCACTTATGTGTTTTAAAGGTTTAGGAAAGCAAGGTCAGTGCTAATCGGTTCCAGAGTCCCTGCTCCGCTTTACTTCGTTACACCCGTGCCCGCTGCAATCAGGTTTAAGTGGCCAAAGCATAGCATTATTAATGGTTCAAACCCGTTTCACTTTATAAGTACTTAATAGACCTAATGGTGCTATTCATCGATTTCAGCAATTAAACCTCTAAACATTTAACATTCCATTTTACCACTTCCATCTTCCATTTTTTTCTACTTTTGAAGTATGAAATTCCATCATTTGTTATTCCTGGTTATGGTTATCGTTTTTACCTCATGCAAACCTAAGGAGAAAAAACATCGTTATATTAAATTCAATACAGTTAAGGAATTATATCAATTCTTAAAATGGACACCAGAGAACCGTTTTCCATTAATTAGTGCCCACCGCGGAGGCCCAATGCCCGGTTATCCTGAAAACTGTATTGAAACATTCGATAATGCCACTACTTATAATCCGGTCGTAATCGAATTTGATGTCGCTTACAGTAAAGATTCCGTTATGGTGATTATGCACGATGATCAACTCGACCGTACATCTACAGGGAAAGGGCCAATTGGAAATTATACCTATGAGGAGTTGAAAGCTTTTAACCTCAAAGATGATGAAGGGAAAGAAACAAAGTTTAAAATCCCTACTTTAGATAGTGTGCTGAGCTGGAGCAAAGGAAAAGTTTTATTGACCATCGATTTGAAAAAAGGTGTTTCGTATGCAAAAGTGATCGAAAAAGTAAGGCAATATAAAGTAGAGTGTAACTCGATTATCATTACCTATACTGCAGATCAGGCCAAAGAGGTGCATCAATTGGCACCTGATTTAATGATTTCTGCATCTGTTCAAAAGAAAGCAGAATTGAAACGGTTAAACAACATGGGGATACCGAATAACCGAATTGTCGCTTTTGTTGGTGTTTCAGCCCCAGGTAAAGAATTTTATCAATACCTACATCATAAAGGTATTACCACTATTTTAGGAACGATGGGAAATATTGATAAAAGTGCGATAACCAGTCCGGCGAAGAATGTTTATTATCATTTGGTTAATAACGGTGCAGATATTTTGTCTGGCGATAATTTACAACAGGCATCAGAAGAGTTGGATAAATTTAGGTATAACAAAAAATTAAGTTCACCGCATATTAATTAAGCACAGATGGAAAGGATGCACACGGATCTGGTAGTTTTAAAATCTGTGTTTATATGTGCAAATCTGTGATAAAAAATACAAAATGAGTATTTCAGTTAAAAATCTTTCTAAATATTACGATAAGCAAAAAGCGGTTGATTCCATCAGTTTTGAAGTCAACCCAGGGCGCATTCTTGGTTTTTTAGGCCCAAATGGAGCTGGTAAATCAACAACCATGCGGATGCTTACCGGTTATCTGGCACCTACATCGGGTGAAGCTGAAATTTCTGGTAAAAGTATTCTTAGCAATGCCATTGAAGCGAAAAAGCATATTGGTTACCTGCCCGAAAACACGCCACTATATGCTGATATGTATGTGAAGGAATTTTTAAGTTTTGTTGGTCAAACCTATAAAATTATCAATTTACCTGCACGGATTGATGAAGTTATCAAAATGGTAGGCTTAACCCCAGAGCAACATAAAAAAATTGGTATGTTATCTAAAGGCTATCGGCAAAGGGTGGGCCTGGCCCAGGCAATCATCCATAATCCAGCGGTTTTAATTTTAGATGAGCCTACTTCCGGCCTCGATCCAAACCAGCTGGTTGACATTAGGCAGCTCATCAAAACATTAGGTGCAGCTAAAACGGTTGTTATTTCTACCCATATTATGCAGGAGGTTGAAGCCATTTGTGACGACATCATTATTATTAATAAAGGTAAAATTGTGGCAAACGATTCGCTGGAGGGACTAAAAAAAGTGTACCAGCAGCAATCTTTAGAAGATATTTTCAGAAAACTAACCGCTTAAATTCATGCGTAGCATAAAGATCAAAATTATAATCTTTTTATTTTTGAGCCCGGTACTTTTAAAAGCTCAAAATAGCGCTAGCATTGGTGTTGCGGCAGAAATTGGTTTACCATCAGGCAATTTCACTAACCTGTCGGGAATTGGCTTGGGCGCCTCAATAAAAGCTGATCTTCCTGTTGCGGAAAATTTTGCAATCAGTTTGAACGCGGGTTTTATGAATTTTTTTGGCAAGAGAAACCAATTGTTTAATGTAAAGGATTTAACCTATATTCCTGTAAAAGCCGGATTAAAATACCAGTTAAGCGAGAGCTTTTATGCTGAAGGTCAATTGGGAACCACTCTACCCTTAAATAAAGGCCAAAAAACCTTATTTGCTTGGTCACCAGGTGTCGGAAACCAGTTTAAATTATCTGGTGGGAACAAACTCGATCTGGGAATCAGATACGAAGGCTGGACGGGTAAAAATGATGTTGCTATCCTTAATAAAACCAACACCAAAGGATTTGTTGGAGTGAGGTTTGCTTACGTGTTTGGGCTGTGAAACAAATTGTGTTTAATTGTTTGATCTATTTTCATCAAAAAGCTACAATTTTTAATTTCAAATAACTTAATACAACGTTTAAGAATAAAATATTTTTAATATAATATTCAGTTAATCAATGATTTATAGTAATTGCTGTCTTTTTTTTATCTTGTTTGTAACGTTTTTGGCATCATGCTTGTCTAAAAACACAAAATAATTAACGAACAATAATTTAAAAAAACAATGAAAAAAGTATTACTATCTTTATTAATGGTTGCAGGCTTAGGCTTTGCAGCTTCAGCTCAAACAGAAGGAGCGGTTCAAAAACTAAGCATCGGTGCTGAGTTTGGCTTACCGACAGAAAAAAATTCAAATACCTTAATCGTAGGTGGTTCATTACAGTATGAACATCCGGTAGCCAAATCTTTAAGTCTAACTGGTTCAGCTGGTTATTTATCATTAATGGCTACGGGAGATGCCAAAGATTTACTAAAAGCTCTTGGGCAAAAAACCAGTTATGGCGTTGTTCCATTAAAAGCCGGTGCCAAATATTATTTTGGTGGTAATTTTTATGGTGCTGGTGAACTAGGTGCAGCAATTAGCACTGAAACAGGTGGTAGCACTTTATTTGCTGTTGCTCCAACTTTAGGTGCGTCATTTTCTGTTGCCGATAAATCTAGTTTAGATTTCGGTCTACGTTACGAAAACTGGTCAGGTAATGGCGGTTCTACTGGTTTTATCGGTCTTCGCGCTGCATTTGCATTCGGTTTATAATATAATATTAAACCATAATTCATTCAAAAGCCTTCAAGAAATTGGGGGCTTTTTAGTTTACATAAATTTATTCCTTCAAATATTTTAACTATCAAATTAGTTTATCTATCATTGCGGCGCCTGTTTGTAAATCAGGCGGGTAAACGGAAAATTAAAAACAATTCTAACCAACAATCTCAAAAAAATCAGATGAAAAAATTAGTATTATCTTTATTAACAGTTGCAGCGCTGAGTACTGCAGCTTTAGCTCAAAGTAGTAAGCCGGTTAAATTTGGATTAAAAGCAGGCGTTGCTTTTCCAAATATGACTTTCTCAGCAGGTAATGCATCATTTAGTTATGGCACAAAAACCTCTTATTACGTAGGTGGAACGGTAGAATTTGAATTGTCTGATCTGGTTTCTATTCAACCTGGATTAACCTTTATCGATAAAGGAACAAAAATTAACAGCAGTGGCTTTGGTTTTGATAACGATGATTTTTTTGCTGATGTTGATGCCACTCTAAATTTCAAATACCTTGAATTACCAGTTAATGCACTTGTAAATTTTAAAATGGCCAATGCAGGTAAATTATTTGTAGGCGCAGGTCCTTACTTTGCTTATGCCTTAAGTGCCAATGCTAAAATGGGCTCAGAAAAAGAGAAAATCGAATTCAAAGATTCGGGTCTTAACCGTAGCGATTACGGGTTAAATTTTTTAGCTGGCTTTCAGTTAAATAATGGCTTAAATATTCATGCTGGCTATGGCTTGGGCTTAGGCAATCTGGCAAACAATGAAGAAGCACAAGATTTTGATCCTTCAATCAGAAACAAAGTGTTTACAGTTGGATTGGGCTTTTCTTTTTAACGAATCTAAAATAAACCTAAGCCTCTGATGAAAATCGGGGGCTTTTTTGTATACTGCTTTTAACAATCAGCCCATTAACTTTAAAACTATCAAACACCAGCCATCTTCAATTTTACCGTTAACTGGGTAAAGCCAACGAAAAAATAATTCTTAACTTCGGCATTTAAATTTAACTATGTACGCAGTTTTTAAACGCGAGTTATTCAGTTTCTTAAGTTCGATGGTAGCTTATATTACCATTGGCATTTTTCTATTGGTTTCTGGCCTGTTACTCTGGTTTTTTCCTGATACATCGATACTTGATTATGGTTATGCCGAACTTGATGGCTTTTTTAGTTTAGTGCCCTATCTTTTTATGTTTCTTATTCCAGCCGTTACGATGCGTTCTTTTGCCGAAGAAAGGAGAGAGGGGACCTTCGAACTTTTAATTACCCGGCCCATCCAGATCTGGCAGATTATTGTGGCAAAATATTTAGCAAGCCTGGTTTTGGTGTTATTTGCTTTGATCCCAACCTTAGTTTATTATTACAGCATCTCAAAATTGGGTTTTCCTGAAGGAAATATCGATTCAGGAGCAGTTATTGGCTCTTATATCGGTTTGTTTTTGTTAGGAGCTGCCTTTACATCCATAGGTATCTTCTCCTCTGCATTAACTAAAAATCAGGTTATTGCCTTTGTCGTTAGCGCGGCCCTGTGTGCATTTGCTTTTTTAGGTTTCGATTATAGCAGTCAGATTGCTGTATTTCAAAGCATTGAAAATATCATCCGTAATTTAGGTATTAATCAACATTACACTTCCATAAGCCGTGGTGTGTTGGACACCAGAGATTTGATTTACTTTATTTCCTTTTCAGTGTTTTTTTTATTGCTCACCAAATTAATAATAGGAGGGAAACGATAATGAAGCTGAAGCACAAATGGATTAATTTTATCATCTTCATAATGGCACTGGTTATTATAAATATTTTAGGCCGGTACGTTTTTTATCGTTTTGATTTTACGGACGATAAACGTTTCACGCTGAGCGAGAAAACAAAAGCTTTGCTGCAGCAAAATGAAAAACCGGTAATGATTACTGTATTTTTAGCTGGAGAGTTGCCACCTGCATTTAAGCGCCTGCAGGCTGCTGTGTCTGATATTTTATCAGATTATAAAGCTTATGCTAAAACGGAAGTTAAGGTGGTTTTTGTCGATCCTTTGGCAGGGCTTAACCAAGCCGACCAGGATACGGTGATCAATAATTTATACGAAAGAGGAATAGAAGCAACCAATTTAAGCGTTAAAACAGAAAGTGGGTTAACGCAGAAACTTGTATTTCCGATGGCCATGATGGAAAGCGAAGGAAAGGAATTTCCTATTAAACTTTTTCAGAATTTAGATACCCGCGGAAATTACGAAGACAATATAAACCGCGCGATTGAGAATCTGGAGTATATTTTTACCTCAGGGTTAAAAAAGGTAATTTCAGGGGACAACCCCCGGATTGGCTTTTCGGAATCAAATGGCGAGCTTTCTGATCTGCAACTGGCTGATGCCATCCACACCCTATCAAACAGTTATTTGGTTGGCCGTATTGATTTAAATAGCATTGATAAAGCAGGACTTGATAAATTAAAAATGCTCATCATAGCCAAGCCCAAAAAACCTTTTACAGAAGCTGAGAAATACAAAATCAACTATTTTGTGATGAATGGTGGTAGGGTACTCTGGAGTATCGATCAGGTAAATGCAGAATTGGATAGTTTGCGTGGAAAAAGTGGACAAATGGCCATTAATAGCAATCTGAACCTGGATGATATGCTTTTTATGTATGGTGCAAGGGTTAATTATAATATCATTGCCGATCCGGCAAACAATGCCGAGATTCCGGTTTCAACAGGAGTTGTAGGCGGACAAAACCAAATGCAGTTGGTTCCCTGGATTTATTACCCGATTTTATTGCCTGATACAGCCGAGAGTGTGGTGAAAAAACTGGATGGTGTAAAATCTGAATTTCCAAGTACAGTAGACACGATTGGAGTTAAAAATGTAAAGAAATCTTATATTTTAAGTACGTCTCCTTATAACAAAGTATATAATGTGCCAAAATTGTTCAGTTTACAAATGGTAAGCGAACAGTTGGACCCACGTTCTTTTCAAAGTAAACCGCAATATGTGGGTTTGATGTTGGAAGGTAAGTTTCCATCGGTTTTTGCGGGGCGTCCCTTACCATCTGCCATTACGCAGCCTTATACTTTAGAAGACATCAGCAAGCCGGCTAAAATGATCGTGATAGGAGATGGTGATATTTTTAAAAACCAGGTATCTGAGCAAAACGGAACGCCATTTCCACTAGGTTTCGACCGTTATTCGCAGCGTACTTTTGGCAACAAAGCCTTATTGCTTAATATTGTTGATTATTTTACGGATAATGATAATTTAATTGCGCTGCGCAATAAAGAAGTAAAAATTAGATTGCTGGATAAAGCCAAAATTAAGCTCGAAAAAACAAAGTGGCAATTTATAAATGTTGTAGCGCCCTTGCTATTGTTAATATTCTTTGCGATTTTTCAACATTATTACCGCAAATACAAGTACGCTAAATAATTTTTATATTTTTGAAGAAGACTAAATAATATCATGAGATTTATTGTATCCACATCAACGCTGTTAAAACACTTACAAACTGTAAATGGTGCATCAAGCAGCAGTACGGTTTTGCCTATATTAGAAAATTTTCTCTTCGAAATTAAAGATGGAAACTTAACTATCTCTGCTACCGATCTGCAAACCAGCATGACAACTGCTTTGGCTGTAGAATCAAAGGAAGAAGGTAAAGTGGCCGTTCCATCCAAAATTTTATTAGATACGCTTAAAACATTACCAGACCAACCAATTGCATTTAATATTGATGATAGTACTTTTGCGATTGAGATTAGCGCTGGTGATGGTAAATATAAATTAAGTGGTGAAAATGGTGATGATTTTCCAAAGATTCCAGTAGTAGAAAATGCTTCTTCTGTAAATTTGCCAGCATCAGTTTTAACCGAAGCCATTACGAAAACTATTTTCGCGGTAAGCAATGATGAGTTACGCCCGGCGATGACAGGTGTATTCTGTCAGTTATCGCCTCAGCACATCACCTTTGTAGCTACCGATGCACATAAATTGGTGAGATATCGCCGTATGGATAGCAAAGCAGATAAAGCAACCTCATTCATTCTTCCCAAAAAAGCCTTAACACTTTTAAAAGCTGCTTTACCTTCAACAGATATTAATGTATCAGTAGATTATAATGCAACTAGTGCTTTCTTTAAGTTCGAAAATATCAACTTAGTGTGTCGTTTAATAGACGAGCGCTATCCAGATTATGAGGCAGTAATTCCAACCAATAATCCGAACAAGTTAATTATTGATAGGAGTTTGTTTTTAAATACCCTTCGTAGGGTTGTTATTTTTGCCAATAAAACAACGCACCAGGTAAGGTTGAAAATTAGCGGAAGTGAATTGAATATCTCATCTGAGGATTTGGATTTCGCTAACGAGGCCCATGAGCGTTTAAGTTGCCAATATGATGGTGAAGACCTTGAAATAGGCTTCAATGCACGTTTTTTAATCGAAATGTTAAGTAATTTAAGTGGCGATGAAGTTACTTTAGAACTTTCCACACCGAATAGGGCCGGGCTTTTAATTCCGCAAACCAATGATGAAAACGAAGATGTTTTGATGTTGGTGATGCCTGTAATGCTGAACAATAGTTATTAATAAAAAACTAATTTGTTAGTTTTTATGTGAAAATGGCTTGGTTTTTGACCAAGCTATTTTTGTTTTTAACCAACTATTAATCAGCACAGGCAAATGAAACTCTATAACTACCGCTCTAAATTATTTTTTTTGCTGATTACCTTATTTAGTATAGGTTTTTCATCTTGTAAAAAGAATAATCCAGATGAGGTAGTAAAAGGGCAGGCCAGGTTAAAAATCGTTAATGCTTCGCCGGCTGATGTGAATCAGGATGTTTATCTGGATGATGAAAAACTAACCACTTCGGCTTTAGCTTTTGGCGAAACGAGCGAATATGTGAAAATTCCTTCAGGCAATAGAAATGTTTCTTATACCAGCGCTAATAATAGAAGTATAGATACTTCGCTAAACTTTACACCATCTATTACCTATACAGCCTTTTTGGTTACCAATAAAAAAGGCGAACTGGAAATTGTTAATTACGAAGATAATCTAAGCAATACAGAATCAACCAAGGCAAAGATTAAGTTGATTAATCTTACGCCTACTTTTTCTACTGGTATAAATGTTATGGTGCAGGGAGGTACGCAATTTGTTAATGGCTTAGCTTTTAAAGATGCATCAAACTATTTTACAGTTGATCCTGACATAAACTTAAGGTATTCAGTAGTAGGTTCTGGTAGTATCAAAACCATCGATGCCAAAAGCTTAGAGGGGGGTAAAATTTATACCATTTGGTTTAGTGGAACTACCGCGGCAACTTTAACTGCGCATATCATTACCGATAATTAATTTCTCAGTTTAATGCGCTTTCTGCTATCTTTACGTTTTATTAGCATTGGTAATTTATATGAAAAATACAGTATTGTTTTCCAAAATATTCTTTCTTTTTGCATGTGCTATTTTAATCAGCTCATGCATCAAAAACAATAATTTCATTAAAGGCGATGCCAAAATCCGCTTTTTTCAGGCGGCTTCTACAGATACAACCCAAAATTTTTATTTAAATGGAATACAGATCGGTGCTTCGGTAGCTTATAATACCAATACAAGTTATGTGGTTATACCTGGCGACTCTGTTATTAGCATCACTAGCAAAAATATTGGCACTGGTATAGACGTTGCCTCTTTGACAGGTCAGAAATTTGACATCGGTAAAAATTATTCTGTTTTTTATCTAAAAGAAGGAATTGATAAGTCCGCTAAGTTAAAGGTATATCAAGACGATGTAAAACCAGATCTGGATTCTGCTAAGCTAACTTTTTTGAACCTGGGTTATACACTTGGATCTAAAGTTGTGATTACAGATAGTACAAATACAGCTAAACCAACAGAATCTTTACTGGGTTATGGAGAGATCAAAACTTTTAAAGTTAAGGTTAATACGAGCACGAAATATGCGTTTAAATTGTCTACCCCCACAGCAACAAACCCGCCACCTGTAGTAACGCGCTTAGATTCAGTGACGATTAATAAGGGAAGAGTTTATCTCATATTATTTGATGGTGATAAAAAAGGTGAGCTTAAAAATAGGATCATCCCTGCAAACTAATTATTTATAAAATTTAAAGCATATAATTCTTTTACTATGCTTACTTTTGCCCAAAATCAGATAAATTGGAATTACTACAGCAGCTTTTAGATTTTATTCTTCATATAGATGTTCATTTAGCCCAAATTGTTAACGAATATCGTACCTGGACCTATCTTATTTTATTCCTGATCATTTTTGCCGAAACAGGTTTTGTGGTAACACCTTTCCTTCCTGGCGATTCGTTACTTTTTGCAATGGGTGCTTTAATTGCAGGCGAACATGAAACAGGCTTAAATGTTTGGATTATGCTCCTGATATTAATTGTAGCAGCGATTTTAGGAAATACTGTTAATTATAAATTAGGAAGTGTTTTGGGCGCTGGGGTATTTAAAGAGAAAAACAAAATCTTAAAACTCAAATATTATCATCAATCTCACGAGTTTTTCGAAAAACATGGCGGTAAAGCCATCATGCTGAGCCGATTTTTACCGATTTTCAGAACAATAGCCCCTTTTGTTGCCGGTATTGCTAAAATGCCTTTCGGCCGTTTTACCTACTATAATATTATTGGTGGGGTAGCATGGATTTTTGCCTTATTAATTGGTGGTTACCTGTTAGGCCAGATTCCTGCAATTAAAAATAATTTCGAACTCGTCATCCTTTTTATTGCCGTTGTAACGTTTGTTCCTGCCGTTTGGGCTGCCATTAGAAGCCGCCTGCAACCTAAAAAGGTGGAGAAAATTATTGAAGGAGAGGATCCTAACGCGTAACTAAAGCTCCCTGCCGAGAAGTATGCCTTTTTGGTATTTCTTCTCGATCTCTTTTGCTTCTTTTTGTTCGTCTGGCAATATTTCGGTTTTAACCAGGTTTTTAAGCACAGGTTGTCCGGCATCCACCCAGGCTGAATACCAGAACGAGCCTGTGGTTAATATGGCAGCTCGCATTTGTTTTTCGACCATATTGTTCATCTTATCGTGATAGGCTTTTGCATATTCCCGAGCGTATTGTTTAAGTACGATATTGTTTCGTTCTGAGAAACTATATTTTTCGCTGGAAGGAAATGATGCATTTAACTGCGCTTCAAAGCTTAGAACAGTATCAACCAAACTATGGGTATGTTTAAGTACTTTCCAGATTTCTTGCAATGGGTTTTCAATATAATGAGCCTGGCCTACAACAAAATTGTATTGAGTTGAAAACAATTCGGGCAAACGGCTTTCCCAAAAGGCATGGATACCAACCTGATTGGTGAGCTGTCCGTTGTGATTGGCAGTAGTGTGCAAAGGAACATGCGCATCCCCGATGTAATGACCCAGATCTGCAGAATATTTTAGGATTTTCACCGAATCACGCATTTTAAAGGCTTTCACTAAACCATAATAACTACGCTGTATTTGCCAGGGGACGATACCATCAGTATTCAGCTTTTTAAGGCCATATTTTGCAAGGGCATCGTCCCATTTTTCAGGAATGCTATCAATACTTTGCTCATAGTTCTCCACATCGAGGTAATGCCTTGGCGCTTCAAGAGTATCCGCATATCTGCGTTTATCTGCATCCACGGCATGTTGGGTAATGTATTTGATATTCCTTTTATAGAAACCAATCATGTTTGCAGGCAAAGTGAAGACAGCAAGGTTGTTTATCCTTTGATGTGCAAAGAAACCCCAAGAGGTACAAAGAAATATAGGGATGATTAACGCAGCTAAAATCGTTAATCTTTTCATATACCCTAAGATAAAAAATATTTATTATTTGTCCCGATTTTAACTTAAGATAATTTCATCACGGTGAATATTAAAAATTTCTGATCCGATTTTATTTAACTTTTCGCTAAAAAGCTCAAATCCATGATCTATAATATAATTCCTTTCCTTTTCAGTAATGGGTACCATCCATAATATATTCACCTGGCTATCACGATAGTTTTCAAGCTTTATATCGGGTAAGTTATTCGAGTGTTTCACCAGTACTACCGATGTCATTTTGGTGTATTCAAGAATATTAAAAGTAATGGTGTGCCCGTTCCCTAGCCAGGAAACTCTTTTCCACGGAATACCTGCCTGCCCACTAATCCAGCTGCCAATAAGCTTAAGTTCTGTCTTAGACAAGCCTTTATTTAAGATTATGCCCAATTCTATTCTGTTTACCTCATTTGGGTCTTCGCTATACATTTCAGCCACAGGCATAGGTAGTAATGATAGTCCAACGGTCACAAATACATCCTTAATCTCCCCTTCCTTCAGAAATAAGCCTCTGGGTGGCCATTCGTTTCCATCTATCGCAAAATATTGATCACTTTTACCTAAATTATCTTCATATTGCTGAAGCAACTGAGGTTGAATCATTTGAAATGGATTAATTTCCTGATCCCATAATTTCCAGTATTCTTTTGCTTTTCCAACCCTTTTTAACAATATATTAGAAGAGTTAAGTTCCCAGCAATATTCTCCTTCTCCAACACAGTCTCTGGCATAGCCTGAGAAACCATTCATGCCAGCCCATGATGGGATGATGGCAATAACTTCTCCGTTTTCTATTAAAGCAGCGCCATCACCTTCCTCAAACCAGACAATTTCTAAATCATCTGCCTGTAGCGGTATCTGTCCTTTGGGAAACCTGCAGTATGCTTTTGTTAACATTGGCGGGATTCCTTCTTCCATTTGTTTTAAATCTGCATTTACAGGAGCTTCATCCAGGTTTCTGATCCAACAGGCTTTAACCCCGAAATCAGAATCTTCATCACCCCATAAATAAAAATAAGCAACTTGATTATCCTGTTCCACAATAGCGGTAATCGGACAAGCTGGACTTCTCAATTCTAGGACTACTTCTGGTGTTTCCCTTTTAGGAGCATCTGAACCAAATAACTTTTTTAATAAACCCATCTTTTTTATAAATCTTAATTTTTTAACATTTTAAATGAGAACCAGCCTAATAATGCAATAATCACGACCATTAGTGCCCAAAGCCAGGATTTGTTTTCGAATAATGGTTTTTCTGTTTTAATCGAGTAAACCGGGTTTTGCGCTTCGGTGCCGATAGTTACACTGGTTGAAGTCCTTATCTTTTAGTTAATAAATATAAGAATGTATTTTTATAAGCGTGGGTAAAATCTGATGAGTGAGCCAGAGGAGCACTTTTACCACCACTTTCCTCTCCTAAAATAGGAGGGGAGTAAAAATTGCGGAGGCATAATCAGTTCCGGATACGAGGCTTGTGGTTTGATTCTCTTTGGTTAAACATTTTTATAAGATGAAATAGCGGTACTATTTATTCTGGAATTATGTTTCAGCTTTTGGTATACATCTTTTGCTGCATATAATTTGAGAAATGAGTTAGCTCCCTCTTTATCAAGGCGAGACTGGGAGTAGTTATTTGTTTTTAAAGTGGTTTCTAATAGATTCACATACCAATTCTTCAGATTCAAAAACTTCAAGATTATCAAATCTGATTACCGTAATCCCTTTGCTGTTTAAAAAATCAGTTCGTACTTTATCATACATTTCTGCTGAATAATCATCGTGACTACTTCCATCAACTTCAATAGCTAATTTTTCAGATGGGCAGTAAAAATCTAAGATATAATTTCCAACGCTATGCTGTCGTCTGAATTTTTTGCCATCAAGTTTTGAGTTTTGGAGATACATCCACATGGTAGCCTCAGCTGGTGTGAGGTTGTTCCTCAGCGCCTTTCTTTTATCTTTCAGATATTTAAGGTTATAGATTGCCATGATTCAATATAACTATTTTTAAGTTAACTTCAGTTTACCACCCCCTTACCCCTCCTAAAACAGGAGGGGAGTTGGAACCGCTGAGGCAAATAAGTTCTTAATATTAATGGGTACGGTTTAAACCCTTCGGCTAAATATTTTATATCTAAGATAGCGCTACTTATTTACTAAACAGGATAAAAAGGTTTAATTGTTGATCTAATCTTTTGATACAAATAATTTACTAGATGGATTAGCTCCCCTCCTTGTCGAGGAGGGGCTGGGGTTGGTTATTTGTTAGATTGCAGACAAATTAAATTAATTCCCTAATTTTACTGGAAATATATCCAATGGAATTATCTTGCCCAATATCAGCAGAAAGAATAAATGAAAATGTAGTTAGGGTTATTGCATTTATGGTTGCAATGATTGCCACTGCTTGTGTGGTGTTTTCTAATTATTGGGCAATTGTCTTTTTATTAATTGATTTTGCTTTAAGGGCATTTACAACAGGCAAATTTAGTGTCCTGAAATTTATGGCCATTAAAATAGCTGACGGACTCTCGCTCACGCCAAAAATGAAAGATTTGGCGCCAAAAAAGTTCGCGGCAACCATGGGCTTTGGGCTCTGCCTTTTGATTACCGCTGTATCCCTATTCGAATTTTACAAGGCAGCAATGATTTTAACCTTGTTAATGATCATTTTCGCCCTTTTGGAGAGCATATTTGCCATTTGCGTGGGCTGTTATGTCTATTCTTTCTTACAGATTTTCGTAAAAAAGAATAACGCTTAGTTATTTTTTTAAAGCTTTGCGTACTTGAGGTGCAATCTTGCTTCCAAATAACTCTATAGATTTCATCATTGCGCCATGAGACGGTCCACCAACATCCATATGAGCAGAAAAACGGGTTAAACCAAAAGTTTCTTCCATGGCCAAAATTTTATCTACGGATTCGTTTACATCGCCAATAACTAATGCTCCGCTACTGCTTCTGCCGCCATCAAACTGATTGCGTTGGTAAGGTGCCCATCCACGCGATCGGCCAATGCGGTTCATCTGCGCCGAATAAAGGGGGTAATAATAGTCGGCAACTTCTTTGCTGTTTTCGCCAAATAAGGAATGCATGTGAAAACCTACTTCAAACTTGTTCATATCATGGCCATAGGCTTGGTAAACCTTTTTATAATAATCAAACAATGGTTTAAATTGTATAGGCTGACCTCCAATAATGGCAAACATTACGGGTAATCCTAATCTGCCGGCACGTTCTACTGATTCTGGTGTTCCACCAACGGCTACCCAAATTTTTAAATTATTGTTTACTGCTCTGGGCAAAACCTCCTGGTTATTCAATTCTGGCCTGAATTTACCTTTCCAGCTAATTTTGGGTTCTTTATTTATTTTAAGAAGTAATTCCAGCTTTTCTTCATAAAGTTCATCATAATCCTGTAGGTTATAGCCGAACAGTGGAAAAGATTCGATAAAACTTCCACGACCAGCCATTAATTCAGCTCGTCCATTAGAAATTAAATCTATGGTTGCAAAGTTTTGATATAATTTAACCGGATCAGATGAACTTAAAACCGAAACGGCACTACTTAATTTAATGTTTTTGGTTACCGTGGCTGCAGCGGCCAGTATAATTTCAGGACTCGATACGGCATAATCAGGGCGATGATGTTCGCCAATACCGTAGAAATCTAAACCAACTTCGTCCATTAGTTTTATTTCTGCTATGATTTCCTGAAGTCTTTGTTGTGCGGGTTGAATTTCTCCTTTTGCATTGATTTGCAAATCGCCAAACATTCCGATGCCTAATTCCATATTGCTAAATTTTATTTAACAAAGTTAAGGCATTGTTGGTTGATGGAATTTGATTTATGTTAAGAAAAGATTATACCTAATTATTTTGCTCAGTTATTTTTATTGCATTTTTATAGAGTTTAATAAAGTTTAGAGCTGTTTCTGAATCATGAGATATACTACTATCTCCATAATTGAAGTATCTTTCAACAAAGTCTTTGTCCTGTGTCATAGAAGCTAAAAAGTGTTGAAAATAAAATACGGGAAGAGAAATTGGAAGTTTACTATATCGCATTTCTTTTGTGTACTCATTAACAAAGGAAAGATACTCTTTTTCATTTGTCTTTAAAATGTCCTCCAACTGTTTAACATTGTCTATATTAAAAAACATAAACTTGCTTATGAGATTGCCTAAGTCCTTATTCTCATAAATTTCTGCACCAGTATTTTTAATTATAATTTCTCTCGAATTAATTAAAATTTCATTGGTAGATAAAATTGATTGTAATGATGCTTGATTTAATTCTACATTTTCTGGTTGGTTTTTAATCAATTTAGGTACATTTTTTTCATATTCTAACAATTCCTTCTTAAGTCTGTCAAAACCTTTATCTGCAGTTTCCAATAATGCTGCAAGTCTATTGAAGTCTCTCTTATACTCATCAGGAATTGATGACTTACCTTTATAACCAAGGTCATGTTCTATTTCAGCCCATGCGTGTTGCAAAATAGAACGAATTTGAATTTCACACTTCAACTCTTTATATGAAGAATATTCACTTAATTTACTTCTACTATCATTTAGTGAACATACGATATGTAAGGATTTATAGCCAAATTGGTCTATTTTAAGTATCCGTTTATCAATTGAGTTTAATTCATCTTCTTTGAATTCCTTTTGTATAAGCTCAGAGACTAAATCAACTTCGCTTTCTAAGTATGTTATGATTCGAATTCCTACTAAATCAGTTATTTCATTTAAAGAATTATATTTTCCTTGTTTTTTATCTATCTTTTTTGATAAACTCTCAAAGTCTTTTGTACGCGCACTTATTTGATGAAATATAATATTATTTTCACGTAATAGATCTACCAAAAGGTTGACAAGCCTTTCTTTAAAAGAATTGAGTGTCGTTTTTTTAGTTTTAAATTCCTCTAAAATTTTATCTCTCATTAACCTAGTTTTTATGAAATGTAGTTACTCTATCTTCTTGCCTTTCATCGCGGTAGAAATAGCAGCATCCATTACACGCTCGGCAAAAGGACGGGTAAACTCGTTCAGTTCATCTGCTTTTTTAAGGATCGTATCTTTATCCTGACTGGCCAAAGCTGTTTTAAGCGCTTCTATATGTGTTTTAGTTTCTGCTATTTCTGCATCAGTCAAATGCTCAGCATGTTTTTCGATGAAGCGCTCGGCGGTGTATTGCAATTGCTCACCCTCGCTTCTGGCTTCGATCAGCATTCTTTGTTGTACATCACTCTGTGCGTGCTCAATGCTGTCTAAAAGCATTTTCTCAACGGTATCGTCACTTAAGCCATAACTAGGCGTAATTTCGATCTCTTGTTTTACGCCAGAACGCAATTCTATCGCCTGAACGGTTAAAATTCCATCGGCATTGAGTAAAAAGTTGATATCAACCTTTGGTAAACCAGCAGGCATTGCAGGGATTCCTTTTAAATCGAATTCGGCAAGTTTCCTGTTTTCCTTAACTAAATCGCGCTCACCCTGGTAAACAGATATTTTCATATTTACCTGTCCATCAACTGAAGTGGTGTACTGCCGTCCGGCTTTGGTTGGCACTTTGCTATTGCGGGCAATAATTACATCCATTAAACCACCCATGGTTTCGATACCTAAAGAAAGCGGGGTTACATCCAACAATAAAATATCGGAGCGGTTTCCGGCCAATACATCAGCCTGGATGGCTGCACCTAAAGCCACTACTTCGTCAGGATTAATATTGTCTTGTGGTTTTTTACCAAAGAAATTCTCTACAGCCTGCTTTACATATGGTGTACGGGTAGACCCCCCCACTAAAATTACCTCATCTATATCATTGGCAGATAAATCTGCATCTTTTAATGCGTTTTTACAGGCAGTAATGGTTTCCTCCACTTTTGCAGCAATTAATTGCTCAAAAGTTTGCTTATCAAGTGTGCACCAGATTTCGCCAATTTTTTCATTGTATAAATTTTGGCTCGATAATGCTTTTTTTGCTGCCTCAGCTTGTAGCCTTAGCGTTTGCATCAATATATTATTTTGGGCCAGGGCAGGTACGTCAAGTTTGTTCTGCGCAATCCAATATTCTAAAATTGCACGGTCAAAATCATCACCGCCTAAGTAGGTATTTCCATTGGTAGCCAACACTTCAAAAATCCCATTTTGAATCTGTAGGATAGAAACATCAAAGGTACCTCCACCTAAATCGTAAACGGCAATGGTTTTCTGTTGCGAAGGATCTAAACCAATTCCATAAGCCAAACTGGCGGCAGTGGGTTCGTTAACAATACGCATCACATCTAAACCTGCAAGCTTTCCGGCATCGCGGGTGGCTTGGCGCTGACTATCATTAAAATAAGCTGGGACGGTAATTACAGCCCTGTTAACTGGTGTTTTTAAGGCGTGTTCGGCCCTGGCTTTTAGCTCTTTTAATATTTCTGCAGATAATTCGATCGGCGTGTAAAAACGGTTTCCAGCCTGGATTTTTACCAATGCATCGGTATCATCATCAATAATTTTATAAGAAAAAGTAGCAGCATGATCGGCTACATCTTTATAAGAACGACCTAATAATCTTTTAACTGAAAATATGGTATTCGATGGGTCGGTGGTTAAAAACTCTTTAGCCTCATTACCTACAACGGCTTCGTTCTGGCCGTTGAAATAAACTACGGATGGTACCAATACGCCCTTGCCCGAATCGTTAATTACTTGTGGGTTTTTATCCGGATTGATAAACGCAACCAGACTATTGGTGGTACCTAAATCTATTCCTACGATAATTTCTTCCTTTTGAAACGAACCTGTAGCAAGGTTAATTGATATTTTTGCCATAGCGCAAAAATATGCTTTTTAAATAAAGGTTCTGTCATTCATTTGTTAGCAAGAAAATATAAACCTTTAGAAATCATAATTGAAAAAGGAATATCTCTCATTATTAGTAAGAAGATTTGATACGCTAATATGGTGTGATTTTGTTGTTAAATGCTTAATTTTTTCTTAAATATATAATTTCTGTCTATTTAATAATATATTTTTTCTGGATTTTGAGGTATGTTTTAACTTTTGTTGGGTTTTGGGTGTAAAATATCTTCATAATATTTATATTGCTTATATATTTATCTAAATACTTATGAAAAAACATCTATTTTATGTATTAATCGGGCTATTTTTGCTCCCGATAACCTCTTTTGCGCAAAATATTGTTAGGGGTAAAGTTGCAACATTAAAAGGAGAAGGAATTATTGCCGCTTCTGTTAAACAAAAAGGTACAGACAAGGGTACTGTTACCGATCAGAATGGAGATTTCCAGATTTCAGTTTCTGATAAAGCAACCCTAATTGTCAGTGCCATTGGATATGAGACCCGGGAAATAGTAACAACTTCCGGACCTTTAACCATTATTTTATCGGAAAGTGAACAAAATTTGGGCGATTTTGTGGTGGTTGGAACCCGTGGTAAAGGCCGTTCTTCTATTCTTACCCCTGTTCCCGTTGATGTGATCAAGATCAATCAGGCAAATATGCCTACTGCCAAAATGGATTTAACTTCAATTTTAAATGCTGCTTCACCGTCTTTTAATTTTAATAAACAAAGTGGATCAGATGGTGCAGATCAAATTGATTTGGCTACGCTCAGGGGCTTGGGGCCAGATCAGACTTTGGTTTTAGTTAATGGTAAACGGCGTCATCAAACAGCTTTTGTGGCCGTATTCGGAACCAGGGGGCGGGGGAATTCGGGAACAGACTTAAATGCAATTCCAGAATCTTCAATAGATCGTGTAGAGATTTTGCGCGATGGTGCATCGGCTCAATACGGATCGGATGCAATTGCAGGGGTAATTAATTTAATATTGAAAAAGGATGTTGGCGTTTTAAATGTTAATGCTGGTTATTCAGGCTATTATGATCCAAGAAACAATACCTATTATGGTAAAGAATTGGGACAGTACCGCCACGGTGGAGCTATTGACGGCAACGCATTTTCTTTGGGTACAAATTATGGTGTTGCCTTAGGTAAACATGATGGTTTTATTAATTTCTCTGGAAACTTCTTTGCTAATGGTAAAACATTCAGGCAGAATCTAAACACAGATTTAAGTTCGAAAGATGGTTTGCCCATTAATACGGTGAGGAGATCTACCGGCGATGGATCGGTAACCTCTGGCGGTTTAATGTATAATATGGAACTGCCGATTGCCAATACCAAAACAGTGATTTATTCATTTGGTGGAGGTAATATAAAAGCTTCGGATGCGTATGCTTATACCAGAAATTTATCAGAACGGCCTGAGCGATTTCCTGATGGAGTGGCAGGGAATCCGATTTTACAAACCACCGCAGATGGGGAAACCTATTATGATCCGATCATCCAGACTAAAATCCAGGATTTATCTTTTGCAGCAGGCGTAAAAGGTATTTGGGGTAAAGATTGGAACTGGGATTTAAGCAATACACTTGGTCGTAATAATTTTCATTTTTATGGCGATCAAACATTTAACGCTTCTCTCGGTGCCGGTAAAACCCATTTTGATGATGGCGGTTTTTCATTTTTGCAAAATACAGTCAACTTTAATTTGAGTAAGGCCATTCCAACTGTTGCATCGGGATTGAATTTGGCTTTCGGCCTTGAACATAGATATGAAAACTATAAAATTTATGCTGGAGAAAAAGATTCTTATTCAAATTATAATCCAAATAAAGCTACAGGGGCTCAAGGTTTTCCGGGTTATCAGCCAGGCGATGAGGTTAACGCAGGCCGATCTAATGTAGCGGCTTATGTTGATGCAGAATTGGATGCTACCGATAAGTGGCTTATAGGTGTTGCTGTCAGGGCAGAAAATTACAATGATTTTGGCTTTACCAGCAATTACAAATTTGCAACACGCTATAAATTAACAAACAATTTTAATATACGTGGATCGATAAGTACGGGTTTTCGTGCGCCATCGCTACAACAGATTAATTTCAGCAATACGTTTACAAACGTACAGGGAGGCAATGTTTTCGAAGTTAAAATCGCGCCGAACTATAGTCCGATTACAAAAGCAGCCGGAATTCCAGACCTGAAACAGGAAAAATCTGTTAATGCCAGTTTAGGATTTTCGTGGAAACCAGTTTCTGAAATTACGGTAACCTTAGATGGTTATCGCATTAATATTAAAGATAGGGTGGTATTATCTGGTCAGTTTGATGAAAGTATTCCCGCTTTAAAACCAATTTTGAATCAACTAAATGTTGCGCAGGCACAATTTTTTGCAAATGCAGTTAACACCACGAATTATGGATTGGATTTAGTTGTAGATTACACCAAGCGGTTTGATAACAAAAGCATTAAAGTTTTATTTACCGGAAATTTAAATCATTTAAATATTGATAAAATTAATATTCCAAATGCTTTAAATGGCTCTTATGAAAATCAGCAGGCATTTTTTAGTGACAGAGAGCAAGCGTATATCAAGGCATCTGCTCCTCCGGTAAAACTGGGTCTGAATTTAGATTATGGGTTTGGCAATTGGATGGTTGGAACGCGTTTTCTATATTATGGTAAAATTTCGATTTTAGGTTATGGTTATGCAAACACTTACCCACCACTAGTTGAGCTGGATAATGATACGGGCAACACGGTTTTGGAACAATTTAATTACTCAGGTAAAATGGTTACGGACATTTACGGCTCTTATAAAATCTCGAAAAAAGTGACGGTGTTTTTTGGTGCAGATAATGTTTTTAATATTCACCCTGATTATGGCTATGTACCAGGTGCAAAGCTTTCTGCCTATGATGGTGAAACAGGTGGGGCATGGGATGCGGTTCAAATGGGTTTTAATGGACGAAGATTGTTCACTAAACTTGCTTTTAATTTCTAAAATACCTTACAAAAGAGGTTTGATTTATTTCAATACCTCTTTTGTGTTTTTATTGGCTAAATCTTCGGATCCTGGATTCCAGAATAAAACGCTCAATTCTAAGACTTCTGACTGAATACTAAAGATTACTTTCTATTCTTCTCTTCAATCCAAAGGCTCATGTACTTTGTGCTCTGAGCAGTATGGTGATTTAAAATCTGTCCGAAAAAGTTATTCTGACGATGTTTAATTAAGCCAGACAACAATTCATTTACCTTTTGCATAAAAGGATCAGCAAAAACAGCGGCGGCATAACGCTCGTTAATGATTTGAACGCCACGTTGCTGTGCCGTCTGCCATTCGGTTTCATGCTGGTATAGTTGAGCAGCCTGCTCGGCAAAAGCATTTAAATCATCTTCAATAATGCCATTCCATTCCAGATTGCCTTTCATGGCTTCGGCACCAATAGTTGTCGTTACAGATGGCGTACCTGTTAACATCGCATCAATAAATTTGCCTTTAACACCTGCGCCAAACTGGATTGGAGCAAGTAAAATTTTGTGCCTGGTAATGGTTTCCTGTGCGTTTGCGGCTCTACCTTTAATGAAAAACCGTTCTGCTTTATTTTCGAGCTGCAATACCTTTTGCGAGGGATAGGCTCCATAAATATTCAAGCTGGCTTCTGGCAGTTTTTTGCGGAGCAAAGGCCATACTTTGGTTTTTAGGGTTTGTACAGTATGCCAGTTAGGCTCGTGCAGAAAATTACCAATGAAAACGAAATCGGTCCTTTTTGCAAAAGGAACCCATTTTTGAATGGTATCTGCAGTAATTTTCTGCTCTAAAAAGGGCAGGTAATACAGTAAATTAGGCTCGATTTTGAATTGCCCTTCCAGCAGCTTTACTTCTGCTTCGGAAATAATCAAAGACAGATCGCAACGAAGGATTGCTGCAATTTCGCGCTTGGCGGTATCAGAAAACAGATTTAGTTCCTCCTGCTTTTTAGTGCTTTGCTGGCGGGCCTGCCTTAAAAAATGTAAATCTTCTGTATCTAGAATTCTTAATGCATTTGGGCATTCCTGTTGAACCCGCCAACCATATTGTTCTTCGATCATAAAACGATCAAACAAAACGATATCAGGGTTTAACGTTTTTAAAAGAACATTGAAACTTTCGTCGTTTAACTTAATCTCTTGTTCAAAAACGGATTTATGGTTAAAATCATAACTAAAATCGCTTTTAGATGCTGCCGAAGTAAAAGTGACCTGATAACCTTTAGCCAGAAATAAATCAACTAATTGGACCATTCTTGTGCCTGCTGCCGACGATGTGGGTTCGGGCCAGACTAATCCAATAATCAATAATTTTTTTGGGGTCATGATTTAATTTTCTGCAAAATAAGTGGTTTTTAGCTCACAATTTTAAAACCGTGCCGATTATTTCTAATTTTGCAGCTCAATTAAAGGCATCAGATGTTAGGATTAAAATTATTGACAGACCCGCGTTGGGCGAATATTGCGGAATCGAATTTAGAAGAAATTTTATCTGACCATGCCTGGTGCGAGCAAAAAGCAGCCAGTAATGCCATTACCTTAATTACGCAAAATTCTGAACACCAGGATCTTGTTGATGAGTTAACGGCAATTGCCATTGAAGAAATGCAGCATTTCCAGATGGTGATTGACATTATTAAAGCGCGTGGCTATACTTTAAGCCGTGAACGTAAGGATGATTATGTAGGGCGGTTGGTAAAATTCAGCAAAAAAGATGGCAGCCGTAACCAGGCTTTTATCGACAGGCTTTTGTTTGCCGCAATGATTGAAGCCCGAAGCTGCGAACGTTTCCGTGTACTATCTTTAAATATCCAAGACAAAGAACTGGCCAAATTTTATCATGAATTAATGGTTTCAGAAGCCGGACACTATACTACGTTTTTAAATTTTGCCCGTAAATACAGTACTGATGTAGATGTAGATAAACGCTGGAAAGAATGGCTGGATTTTGAAGGAGAATTGATTCAAAGTTTTGGCACAAAAGAAGCGATACACGGTTAGATCAGTTTTCAGTTGGCAATTTTCAGTTGATATGCTCAAGAGGATTGACTATTAAATAAACTTCAAAAAAGGAATGCCTTTTAGCTCTTGGTGGCCGGACCTTCGGACCGCTGACTTTCCGACTTGTAAATATTCCACAGCCAAATAACAATATCCTGGTAGCTGTCTATACCTTTTTTCTGGTTGTTGAGTTTTAAGAAACGATCGAAAGCGGCATCCATGTAACCGAACATATCGCCATTGTATTTTCGCCAGAATTCTTTTTCCGTTTTAAAATCAGCTAAAACCTGTGGTAAAAGCTTGTTGTACAATAATTTATAGTCATCAGGCGATTTCATTCTGATCTCAAATAAGATATACCTGAGCATTTCGTAATTGGCCGAATACTGATAATTTAAATCAGGGCTATTGCTTGCTGTAAGGTAGCCTAGGAGATTAGCTTCATCCTCATAGGCAATACCTAATTGGTGCCCAATTTCATGGCAGCTAACGTAAGGTTTCACAAAGTCTGGCAAGTTCATGTTCATATTGGCTTCGCCAGAAAGTGGGGCATAATAACCCTCTATCCCAATTTTACTGATTATCCATGAATTTAAAACGGCCTTTAAACAAGGATTATCATATCTGAATGCCTTGTTGCTTTTAGCCATGAGTGAATACGCAGCTGCAGATTTAGATTTTAGCTCATTAATGGTGTAAGCAGGCACTTTAACTTGCTTCAATTTTAAGCCGTTGGTTTTATCAACGAAATAATTGCCCAGCACGACGAGTTCTTTAACATTATACTTTTCGTTGCCAATTCCCAATTCCTCACTTATACTTGGTCGGCTGTAGTTTAAACCCCAAACTATTTTGAAAACGATATAGAGTATTAAAAAGAAGTTTAAAATCTGTAAGGGAACAAAAATTCTATCCTGCTTTTTTAGTGATTTACGCCTTTTGTAAAATCTAAAGATTTTATAAAGTACAAAGCCAATCAATAAGGCATAAATGATATCTCCGATAGCAAAAGGAAATAGAGCAGATATAAACCTTAAGGCTGAAGAGATGTAAGGATAAAAGCCTGTTGAATAATATTTTTGGACAAAGAAAGGAAAGAAGCCGAAAACATAAATCAGTGTCGCTAGACCTAGAGGTATAGTTAATTTAACAATTACAGGTTTAGTCATTGCTTACTGAAATAGCCTGGTGAGATAAGTAGATAAAGACTTTTCTAGTTGGTATTATCACGATTAGTCAATTTTAGATCTTCAATATGTTCAAAATGCTTTTCATTAAGCGTATCGAAATATAAATCGTGAGCAATAGCAGTTGCCGCAATGAATAGGTCAGCTTTATCGATACTTTTACGGTGTCTTTTAAGTTTGTTTTGAATTTCTACAGCCACCATAGCTGCTTCGCTATCGAATGGAAATATAATAAAGTTTGACAGCATGGCTTTCCAGAAATTTTCCTGTTCCCCTTTTGCACCTGTATAAATTTCAAATTCAGTTATGCTGGAGATACACAAGATTATGGAGTCCTGAGATAAAACATATAATCTAGTTTTTGATTTATCCTTTTTTCTGAAATAATCAATCAAAATGGATGTATCAACCATTATTATTTGGTCCGCCATTCATTTAATGATTTTCTTGTTTTTTTGATTTTTTGAATTTGCGCGTCAGAAAAGACAGGGCCATTTAAAAGTATATCTGAAAATTTTTTGCCATATTTTGGAGTAGGCTCTTCAACTTTATTCTCAAAAACGATATTTTTATTTTTAGCTCTTTTTTTTAATTGAGTAACCAAGTCAAATACCTCCATCTTCAGGTTTGAAGGGAGGGCTAAAATTTCTGAAAATAATTGTGCATCTGTCATTGCAAATTGTTAATCTAAACAAATATAGCAAATCTATCTCGCAAATGTTAAACGTTTTCCGATCTGATCGGTCGTGAATTTGCCATTTTGGTAAGCCAAATTGCCTGATACAAAGGTGTGTGTAATACTTGCCTGGAAAGTATCTCCATCAAAAGGGCTCCAGCCACATTTATAGAAATTGTTAAGCTTTGTTACTTTCCAGGAATCTTTTAAGTCTACCAAAACCAGATCAGCCCAATACCCCTCGCGGATGAAACCACGTTTTTCGATATCAAAACAGATCGCAAGGTTATGTGCCGTTTTTTCGACAATTTTCTCTAAAGAAATTTTTCCTTGTAAATGCATTTCTAATAATGCAGGTAATGCATGCTGAACTAATGGCCCGCCTGATGGGGCTTGTGAATAGGGCTGCTGCTTTTCTGCCAATGTATGTGGGGCGTGATCTGTTGCAATCACATCAATATAATCTTCCAGAACACCATTTAATACACCTTTTTGATCATCTTCGGTTTTTACTGCTGGGTTCCATTTGATGAAATTTCCTTTTGAAGCGTAATCTTTATCATTAAACCAAAGATGGTGTATGCAAGCCTCGGCCGTAATTTTTTTATCCTTTAAGGGCGTAATATTATCAAATAAGGCTATTTCTTTTGCCGTAGAAATATGCAGGATATGTAAACGAGTTTGATAAGTTTTTGCCAGTTCGACCGCTAATGAAGAAGATTTATAACAAGCCTCTGCACTACGGATCAAAGGATGCATCTCAATGGTTAAGTCATCACCATATTTTGCCTTAAATTTGGCTAAATTCTCGCGTATGGTTGCTTCATCTTCGCAATGTGTAGCCACTAATATTGGCGCTTTGCTGAAGATGTTTTCTAAAGTTTTTTCGTTATCAACCAGCATATTTCCGGTTGATGAACCCATAAAAACCTTGATGCCGCAAACGTTTTTAGGATCGGTTTTTAAAACTTCTTCGATATTATCATTGCTTGCACCCATATAAAATGAATAATTTGCTAATGAAGTTTGGGCAGCAATTTCATATTTATCGGCCAATAAATCCTGTGTTAAGGTGTTAGGTATGGTATTGGGCATTTCCATAAAAGAGGTAATGCCTCCTGCTACAGCGGCCATACTTTCGGTAAAAATATCAGCCTTGTGGGTTAAGCCCGGTTCGCGGAAATGGACCTGATCGTCAATCATCCCTGGTAAAAGGTATTGTCCTTCAGCATTAATTTCCTGTACATCAGGTGCTGATAGATTTTGACCGATTTTAGTGATCAATCCATCTTTTATCAATACATCAGCAACAATTTTTTGTCCCTCGTTTACAATTGTCGCGGCTTTTATCAGGTAAGAATTCATGGTTTCAAAGGTAAAAATAGATTTGAGAAGTTAGATATGAGATTTGAGAATTTCAATGGTCTATTTCGGCGGATGAAAGGTACAGAACTGAATTTAACGTACTGTTTTAGGTTAAATAAACCTGATAGCAGTGGGCACGTAGTGTAACGGAGTAAAACGGATAGCAGGGCTGCTGCGACCGAAAAACTATTGAAATTGCTTTACTCCTGATGTTGAAAAAAAGGAGTTTGGATTCCACATCGGACTGAAAGCTTCTGCCTTATACCTTCAAACCCTCAACCTTAATCACTATCTTTGTGCGCTATGGCAAAATCGTTCGAAGAATTTAAGTTAAACAGGCAAATTTTAAATGCAGTTGCCGATGCAGGTTACACCGTTGCCACGCCTATACAGGAAAAAGCAATTGCGCCAGTATTATCCGGACAGGATATTTTTGGTATTGCAGAAACGGGAACCGGAAAAACCGCAGCCTTTGTTTTACCGATTTTAATGCAGTTGAAATATGCTCAGGGCGAAAATCCTAGGGCACTGATTTTATCTCCAACACGTGAATTGGCCATGCAGATTGAAGAGCAGGTAAAATTATTTTCTACCTATACCGATTTACGTTCTTTAGTGATTTTTGGAGGAATTGGTCCGAAAACACAGAAAGAGCAAATTGCAAAAGGGGTTGATATTTTAATTGCTACGCCAGGAAGATTCTTGGATTTATATTTAGCTGGCGATATTAATACCCAGAGCTTAAAGTTTCTGGTATTAGATGAAGCCGATAAAATGATGGACATGGGTTTTATAGGCTCAATCCACAGGATTTTAGAAATTGTTCCGCGTAAACGCCAGAATTTATTGTTCTCTGCCACCATGAGCGAACTGGTGCAAAAGATTGCGGGTGATTTTTTGAATAATCCGCTTGTTATTGAGGCTTCAGCACAGGCTACACCAGCGGCCAACGTAACGCAGGCTTTATATTATGTTCCTAATTTTAAAACGAAAATTAATTTACTGCAGCATTTGCTGAAGAATGATGAGGCTTTTAACCGCCTGATTATTTTCTGTAAAACCAAAACGGTTGCAGATAACATTTACAGTTTTATTGAACGTAGATACGGTGCCGAAAATGTTCGTGTAATACATGCCAATAAAGGGCAAAACACCAGGATTAACTCTATAAATAGTTTCAAAGAAGGTAATGTCAGGGTTTTAGTAGCTACAGATGTGGCCAGTAGGGGGATTGATGTGAGTGATGTAAGTCATGTGATCAATTTCGATGTGCCCATCATTATCGAAGATTATGTACACCGTATTGGCCGTACAGGCAGGGCTTTTGCCAAAGGTGATGCGATTACCTTTGCAACTGATGCCGAAAAATATTATATCCGCAAGATTGAAAAATTAATTCGCCAATATATTCCAGTAGCTGAGATTCCAGAAGGTGTTTTTATTGATGAAACTCCTTACGAAGAGCGTCAGCATATTGCGAAAGAAATCGATATGCAGAAACGTAAGGAAGATCCTGATTTTAAGGGCGCTTTCCACGAGAAAAAGCATGCTGCAGCGATAGAGAAAAAGGTGAGAGAGAAAGCTAAAGCAAAAGCTGGTAAACAGGTAAAGAGTTTTAAAAAGGGCAAAAAATTCGATAAGAAAAAGTAATGAAGCTCAGGATTACGCCCTTAAATATTGTAAGCGCAGCAGGACTTGGCCTGGTGGTTGTAAATCTTGTTTCGGAAAAAAGTACAGCGCCACGACATGTAAATATGGATGGTTTCTATCTCCTTATATTGGGCTGTTTAATTGTGGTAACATTTATCACAGATATGATTTTCCGCTTTACGTTAAAGGATATTAAAAGAATTTGGATTGTTGAATTGGTTTTTATCGTTATTGCCGCCGTGTTAATGTTAATCTTGCAAAAGGTAGCGTAATTAAACCGTAAAAATATCTCGACAATGTTAATCAGTGTAATCTACTCATCTGTGGAATCAAATTAATTAATCATCTTTGCATCCGTAAAAATTAGTCGGTCTAAATCGGAGGAATCTGTTAAATCGGTGAAATCAATATTAATATGAAAAAAGCAGAAATAAAAATAACCGTTGAGTTAGATGAAGGCAATAACCCGGATAACATACTTTGGGAAAGCACAGATTCTGGTAACGCTGATAAAGTACCTGCAAAGGCGATGTTTTTGTCAGTTTGGGATCACAATTATAAGAATACCTTAAAGATAGATCTTTGGACAAAAGATATGCCTGTTGATGAGATGAAACGTTTTTTTTACGAAACTTTACAAACCATGGCCGATAGCTTTTTAAAAGCTACAAATGAAACTTTAATTGTTGAAGATTTACGCGATTACTGTGCCCACTTTGCAGATAAGATGGGGATTATTGAAGGGCAGTAGTTTTAGTCTTTAGTCTTTAGTCTTTAGTCTTTAGTCTTTAGTCTTTAAAAAATACCAGGTAAGTTAGCGATTAAACCATTAACTTCCATTACAAACAATTACCAATCAATGGAATCGTTAAAATCAGTGAAATCATTTTAAACTATGTTAGTATTAAACAAATTCAGGGCGTGGTTAGGCATTTTGTTATGTGTTATTGCAGGTTTTTGCCCAATGTTGAAAGTACCAATCAAGGGTAACTGGAACTTGTATCAATCTGATGCGCGTTTATTTTTAATCACATATGCCATTGTCGCTATTTCTGTATTGTTCCTGTTCATCAGAAAGGTGGGAGCATTCAGGTTTATGAGTTTCATCATGGCTATCTGGTATATTTTAGCTGTTATTGCTGTTTATTTTACGGCAAATAATTACACTAAATATGGCTTCGCCAATAAACTGATCGGCAAAGTTGTTCATTTCCAATGGGGCTGGATTGTATTTTTGGTGGGTGTTATATTTATGCTTTTCAGCGTTAAACGTGGCGAAAAAATAACAGCTTAAGCTTTTTCATGCCACTGCGAGGTTAATTTTGCCACATCGTATCCTTTAGCTTTGCATCTGGCTACAATTTCATCATGGGTTTTCTTCGGCATTGTCTGGTTGCGGCTCATGATGAATAAAAATTTATGATCGGGATGGCCTACAACGACATAAGAATAATCATCTGCCAGTTCGATAATCCAGTAATCTACCTTTATCGGCCAGATAAATTGTGCCTGTAACTCTCCTTTATCGCCATCTTCTGACGGGAACATTTTCGAACTTCTGGAATAAACCTGATCATCCCCGGGTTTTTTATAAGTGGTGATAACATTGTAATAGCCATCTTTATTCAAAGTATATTTGGTAGTGGTTTCGCGGCTCCCTTTATCAAAAATGGTTGGGATAGAATATAGTGAATACCAGGTTCCGGCATATTTTTTTAAATCCAATTTGGCTACCGGAACATTTTTTTCCACAGGCAAATAGGTAAAAAGAACAAAAAGGAGGGAGCAGATCGTTTTCATCATATCATAGGTTTGATATAATTTACGAAACTGACCTAATCTTGGTTTTGAGGATCTTAATCTGCTATAAAATAATCATCAGTACCTTCATCCAGCGGAATATAAATTCTTTCCCATTCATTGCCGTCTACAATTTCCCAGGTATGGCCCGCTCCGGCAGTATCATTTGCGATGAGTACAATCCCAGTCTCGATGATAAAAGTTTCGCCATTGCTTACAGTAAAACGAAGTTTACCTTTTAGTGTAATCACATATTGGCGGCGTGGGGCAGGGTGTGGGATGTTCTCTAAAGTTGATACATCAGTTTGAGCGAAAAAATAATTGGCATTGATATGTTGACGGATAGGAATTTTGCCAATTTCGAAAGCGCATTTATCTTCTTAGATGTTAATTAAACGAATTGCTTTCAGGTAATTATTAGGTGTTCCGGCTTGACTTGTATTCATCTTCAAAAAAAATATGGTTTTAAAATTTTAATTCAGTTTGTCCTTTTTGGGAAACTTCCCTTTCATGTTGCAACAGCCATTGTTTACGCCACAAACCACCTGCATAACCAACAAGTTTACCATTGCTGCCAATTACCCTATGGCATGGCACTACAATAGCCACATTGTTTTTTCCGTTTGCGGCGGCAATAGCCCTTATCGCTAATGGATTGTGCTCTGAAAATTTAGCGTAAGTGGTGGTTTCGCCAAACGGTATGTTCAATAAATTCTGCCAAACCTCCTGCTGAAATGTTGTACCATTTTGTTTTATTGGAAAACTGAAATGCTGTAATTTGCCATTAAAATAATCATCTATTTGGTGGGCAACTTTTAGCGTGAGCGAATTTTCAGTAAGTCCTGTAATAGCTGTTTCAGCAAAAGTTACGGCATGTACAAATTCATCATCTGCAAGGATGGTAATCTGGCCAATAGGCGATTCGATAACTGATGCGTATTTCATATTTCCTTTTTTATGCCACAAATTGCACCGATTTCATTCAATTTACTTGTCTTTGTTTCTGTGTCTCTGTGGTTAAATTAAGCTTGTTATATTTGTTTTTGCCACAGATGCACCTGATTCACACGGATTTTATTCAATACTTCTCCGTGTTTCTGTATCTCCGTGGCTAAATTAAGCCTGTGGGTATTTGTTTTGGCCACAGATGCACCTGATTCACACGGATTTTATTCAATACTTCTCCGTGTTTCTGTATCTCCGTGGCTAAATTAAGCCTGTGGATATTTGTTTTTGCCACAGCTTGCACCGATTAACACGGCTTTTATTCAATTTACTTTTCCTTGTTTCTGTGTCTCCGTGGCTAAAATTTCCAGCCTGATCGCTAAACAAAATTACAACAATACAACAATTTAAGCGCGCAATATTTATCAATAAAAGTATCTTTGCGGTTATGCAATTGGCCAAAGAGGTTAAATATTTAATTCACAAGGAAGTATTGTTAGAGTGGCGTTCCAAATATACTATTAACGGTGTATTACTCTATGTAGTTTCTACCATTTTTACCTGTTACCTCTCGTTTGTTAGCCTGGGCGATAAATTGACATGGAATGCGTTGTTTTGGATCATCATGCTTTTTGCCTCCATTAATGGCGTATCAAAAAGTTTTCTGCAGGAAACCAAAGGTCAGCAATTGTACAGTTATGTTTTAGCAAGTCCGGCCGCGGTTTTAATTTCTAAAACAGTATATAATATACTTCTCATGTTGGTATTGACCACAATTGCTTTAGGTTTTTATACACTGGTTTTTGATTCTTTTACGCCACCCGATTTATGGCTGTATTATGTCGCTGTAGTACTGGGCAGTATCAGTTTCTCTACCGTGTTTACCATGGTTTCGGCTATTGCAAGTAAGGCAGGTAATGGTGGAATGTTAATGGCGATCTTAAGCTTTCCGATCATTATTCCGGTATTGATTTTATTAATTAAACTTGCTAAAAATGCAGTTGATGGCTTGCCATGGGAAAATAGCTACGATGAAATTGCAATGTTACTGGTGGTGAATGTACTCATGGTGGCCACGTCTTTATTGTTATTTCCTTACCTTTGGAGAGACTAAATATGGAAGATGGAAAACGGACGATGGAATCTACATTCAATGCTCAATCATTCAATAATTAAATATAAATATGCATAAAACCTGGTGGAAAATTTTAGGTTCAGTATTGGTAATTTATACCGCAATAGCAGGTTTATTGCTGGGCGTACCCCGTTTACCGATATTAAATGAAACAATTAGAAATCTTTATTTCCACGTTCCCATGTGGTTTGCGATGATTGTATTGTTTTCGATCTCTGTTTTTTACAGTGTAAGGTCATTGAGCACCAAAAGTGAAATTGATGATATGAAGGCTGTAGAGAGTGTAAATGCTGGTATTGTTTTTGGCCTTTTAGGTTTAGTAACTGGTGCCATATGGGCAAAATATACATGGGGACAATTTTGGAGTTTCGATCCTAAACAGAATTTCGCTGCTATTTCAATCTTGCTCTATTTTGCTTACCTAATTCTCAGGAATGCAATTGATGAAGAACAAAAAAGAGCGAAGATTTCGGCTATTTACAATATTTTTGCCTTCCCAATGATGGTGGTATTACTTTTTGTTTTGCCCCGCTTAAAAGATTCATTACACCCAGGCAATGGTGGTAATCCTGGTTTTAACAGTTACGATTTAGATAGCCGGATGCGTATGGTATTTTACCCTGCATGTTTAGGCTGGATTTTAGTTGGCTACTGGGTATATACCATTCGTTTCAGAATACGTACTATTGAGAATAAACAACAACATAACTAAAATGAAGAAGATATTTTTCTCCCTGATATTAATGATGGCTACGCTACAGTTATTTGCACAGGATAATGGCGTAGAAATGGCCGATAACCTTCGTAGCAATGGAAAAATTTACGTTGTGGTCATCTGCATCGTAATTATTCTGGTAGGTTTACTGGCTTACCTTTTCTCCATAGATAAAAGATTGAAGAAAATCGAAAAAGAAAACCGCATCGATAGGTAAATAAAAGATCGTAATTGCGATAGTCCTGATTAATTTTTAAAGGAGATCAAAATGATATTGATCTCCTTTTTTATGTCTTATTTCTGATGCAAAATTTATGATATTCGTAATTATTGTAGTGTTTTTGTTCGTCGATTAATCAGTATCGTAATAAAATGGCTTTGTGGATATTTTTTTTATAATTTTTTTTTCATCATAATAAGCAATCATAAAACCTACAAAAATAGTCGTTTTATCAGGTTGAAGAGTCAACATATCCCTGTTTAAACCTGTTTAAATATTGTTTTTGAACAGTTTTGTATAAACGGTATAAAACCTGTTCCAAAGCCTGAATAGGGTGGTGTTAGCTGTACACTAAGTATTTTTGCATTTGGATATGTGCAGTTTTTTTAGGCAATTTTGCACTGAAAACTTATTCAATATAAAAAATAAATAATGGCTAATCTAGCAGACGAGAACAAGTTCTTTGCAGATGTTTGTAAAAACTTTGACAGTGCGGCTCAATTCACCAATCATCCAGAAGGTTTATTGAACCAGATTAAAACATGTAATAGTGTATATCGTTTCCAGTTCCCAATCCGCCGTGGAAATGGTTTTGAAGTAATTGATGCCTGGCGCGTGGAGCATTCTCACCACATGAGCCCTACAAAAGGTGGTATCCGTTACAGTGAAATGGTAAACGAAGATGAGGTTATGGCGCTTGCTGCCCTAATGACTTACAAATGTGCCATTGTTAATGTTCCGTTTGGTGGTGCAAAAGGTGGTATTAAAATCAACACTAAACAATATAGTGTTGCAGAGTTAGAAACCATTACCCGTCGTTATACTACAGAATTAATTAAGAAAAACTTTATTGGCCCTGGTATTGATGTTCCTGCCCCTGATTATGGATCTGGCGAACGCGAAATGAGCTGGATAGCCGATACTTATATGACCATGAACCCAGGTCAGCTTGATGCATTGGGTTGTGTTACCGGTAAGCCAATTGCTTTACACGGTATCCGTGGTCGTAAAGAGGCTACAGGCCGTGGTGTAGCTTATGCTGTACGTGAGTGCGTTGAAGTTGCAGAAGATATGGCTAAAATTGGCTTTAAAGCTGGTTTGGGCGATAAAAGAGTAATTGTTCAAGGTTTAGGTAATGTGGGTTATCACTCTGCTAAATTCCTGGCCGAATTTGGTGCAACTATTGTTGGTCTTTGTGAGTTTGAAGGTGCTATTTACAACCCTAACGGACTAAATGTTGATGAGGTTTTTGCACACCGTAAAAACACGGGTTCAATTTTAGATTTTCCTGGGGCTACCAGCTTTAAAAATTCAATGGAAGGTTTAGAGCAAGATTGCGATATCATTGTTCCCGCAGCTTTAGAAAACCAGTTTACAGAGCTTAATATCCGCAATATTAAAGCAAAAATTATTGCTGAAGGTGCCAACGGACCAACTACGCCAGAAGCTGAAGCCATTTTTACAGAAATGGGTGGTATCATTATTCCTGATATGTATTGTAATGCTGGTGGTGTTACGGTTTCTTATTTCGAATGGTTGAAAAACCTTTCGCACGTGGCTTTTGGTCGTATGGAGAACCGTTATGCAGCTAACTCAAATGCTAATCTGATCAACACTTTAGAAAACCTAACCGGTAAAACGATTCTTCCGGAGCACCGTTTAATGATTGTTAAAGGCGCATCTGAAATGGAACTGGTTAACTCTGGATTAGAAGATACCATGATCCATTCTTACCACGAAATCCGCGAAACTTTAATGACTAAACCGGGTACACAAACGTTAAGAACTGCTGCTTTTGTAAATTCAATCGATAAAATTGCGGTTTCTTACATGAACTTAGGCGTTTGGCCGTAATAAGGCCTGGGGTAGGAAGGCAGAAGGTTTAAGGCTTTCCCTCAACGGTAAATAAAAAAAACCTTACAGTTCTAAAATCTGTAAGGTTTTTTTGTTGACTAATTTCGTTACTGCGAAACCATCTTAATCTTGCAAATGTTAGCTTATGAGGGGCGTCATTCCCAACTTGATTGGGAATCGTAATGCAAGCGCTTTAAGATTCCCGCCTGCGCGGGAAAGACGACCACTCTATTGAAATCTGTCGATTGTAGCCTATCGAACGACTTGTATGATTTATAAGAATAACATAAAAGATCACAATACTCTTCATAAATCACCTTGAATCTGCAGGAAATACTTACTTGTTTGCCGGAATATCAACATTGAAATTAAAATTTAATGAATTATTGAATCCATTTTTAAACACTTTTAAAAGTTGGATCAAGGCGTTACTATCCTCATTTAAAAATAAAAGTTCCGATTCTAGTTTGATTTTGTCTTTTTCTATACTTTTTGCTTTGATCTCCAGTTGACTAAAAGTACCCAGTTTATCTGCAATTAAGGGTATGGATGTTTGATTGATCAATTTTTTAAAATCAACTTTAAAATAAAAGAAGTCGTCAGATGATGCCCTTTTCAAATCGGGTTTAGCGCTTTGAACTGTACTTAATTGAACATTACCATTACTGCCTTTAAAATAAAATTGGTATAAAGGAATCATTGCGCTGCTAATCTTTCCGGTAGATTGATCTAATGCACCTAGCGATTTAAGATAAGTACTCACTTCTTTATCGTCGGCATTTAGATTTATCGTAATTGAGGGAATCTTCCGGTTTTGAAGTATTTTTTTCTCCACCTGCTCAAAGTCATCATTGTATTCATAGCCAACAATGGTATCGACCTGCGTAATGGTGTTTGTCCATTCAAAATCCACGTAATCTTTGTAAAATCTGAAAAAACTATCTTTTGAAAGTAGAGAAAGACTTACAGCTGCATTTTTTTTAGACAAAGTAGGTTTAAACTTCCCGTTTAACCACATACTCACCGTACTTTCTGGATTTAAAATCCGGTGTGTAGGTTGATCAGTGGGTTCGAACCACTTGTTCACCAGTTCACTATGCAAAGCAATTTTTCCATCGTTAAAATTAATCCTGCTTAAATTTTCTGCATTTTGAAAAGACAAGTGATCGGAAAGCCCTGCCATTTGCTCAAACTTGCTATCGCTAATTTTAACCATGTTTTTCTGAGCCAATATTTCTTCCAGCACCTTTTTTACCGGCTCCTTTTTAGGTGTAAATGCTAGTACTACAGTTGTTTTATTCAACAACAGGCAAACTGTTGAGTCGGCTGATTGGAATAAATTACTGTCTTTTTTTATTAAGGAGAGTTTTTTCAGTACAAAGCGGTTAAAGGCCAAACTATCTGCTATTTCGAAACGCGTAAAAAAAGTATTTTGAATCGTTCCTTTTAAAGCGTAGATATAAATGTTGGCAGGAATTTTTAAGCCTGTATTTAAATCATTAACCTTTTCCTTAATTCCTTTCCTGTCTGCTCCATCATATTGACCGGGGTGTTTAAGGTAACTAACCGCAATGGTTTTATATAACTCATCCACGTTTATTTTTAATAAAGTTTGAGTATTTGCAGGAATTAATATTTTATTGGCCTGGATTTGCCTGTATTTAAAAAAGCCAAAATAAAAAAGAAGCAGCAATACAAGTATCGCTGCTGTTATTTTTAAAAATTTCACCATAATAAGGTTAATCGGTTAATGGTTTAAATCGGTTAACTGTAAATTGGTTTATTCGTTCACCCGTCATTAGTATACTGGTAATTGAAACATTCAAACTTTGCAACATTTCAACCTTAGAGCGTTCAACCTTTAAAGCCTCTACCTAACTACTTCGCCGCATTTTCAATTAACGAGAACAAATATTTCAATGCATTTTCATGTCCGTTCGGAATTTCTGCGCTGATATCTGCTGAAACCAATCTGCCCTTAACCGGGTTAGATTTCATATATACATTACCCATTTTTTCTAAAGTGCTGTTGAATTTTTTAGCCGTTTCCTCGCCACCAATCTCAGAAGCGGGTACTTTGCCTACCAGGTTTTGGGCATTAAATAAAAAGCTGAAATTGTTTTGGCTCAATAGCTGCTTATGAATTTTACTTAATTTATTGCTGCTGTACTGATTGTTTTGAATGCCCTGCATTTCTGTTAACGAATTGCCAAAAAACACAATGCCATCTTTAATCTGGAAATAAATATCAATAGGGCTCTTCTTTTCCATTATTTTGTAAATGTTGCCCTCTGCTCTTACCAAGTTTTTGTTTACACCATATTTAATCAGTTTATTGATCAATCTGGTATCTTCAGAAGAAAACATGAAAAGGAAATCAGGTAAAGTTTCATTTTTTGTTTTTGTTACTTCTTTCTGATTGTAATCGTCGTCGTACTCATAAGAAGTGTACGTAACTTCTTTTGTATTTAACCCATTAATTACAAATAAGGCGTCTCCCTTGATTACTTTGCTAACTGCTTCTTCATCTAACAAAAGAGAAATAAGATCAGCGCCCAGGTCCATTTCTTCATCCATTTTAGCCCCCATAAAAGACCCATAAGTTTGTTTCAATAATTTAGGGAATTCTTCCAGATAAGCTTTGGTATCAATAGAATAGCTCATAAAGCCAAGTGCTTTTTCGCTGTTCACATATTTCAAAAACTTTTTGTTTAACTTTCTGTTCAGGATTTTTTTATAGGAATCTGCTTGTTCCTGCGATAATTCCATTCCTGTTGAGATGCGAAAACTTTTGTTGTCCATAAAAAGTTTGGCGTTTAAGCTGCCATAACCTTTCATTAAACCTGCTTTGCCGTAGGCGCCGAATTCTGGAGAAATGGCATTATAGGCATCTTGAAGGCTTGACACCCAAAGTTCTGCAATAGCTTTGTTATCTAAACTTGAGGTATAAGATTTATTTGTCTCAATAGATTGGTAAGTGCCGTTGAAAATATGATCGGCCTGAGCAGTCATCCAGGTAAAAGCCAGTCTTTTTTTCTTGGCATCCTGTTCTGCACGTTCCTGCTGATAGGTATCGTATTGTTCGTCGATAATGCTGTCGGTGGGAGTCATATCACCTGTGGTATCGGTTACGGATGTCGTGGAATAATCAAAATCTGGATGGGTTTTAGCTGTATTTTTAGCTTTCTTGGTATTTTTCTTTTTGCCGGATTTTTTTCTGCTAACCGGCTTTTTGGTGTTTTTTTTAACTGCAGGTTTTTTCTGCACTTTTACTTTTTCAACAATTGGTGGTGCATCAACTGCCTCCACCATAGGCGCTTCTGTTGTTGCATAGGCAGAATCAACAGCTACACTATCCGTAACCATGGCATCGTCACGCATAAACCTGATATCTTTAATTCCATAACGGGCAGATTTGGCAGAATCGGCAAAAAATGAACTTTTAATGCTTCCTGTTACAAAATACAGCATGTTGTTGTTCCATTTGATGATACTCGTGCTATCCGGCATAATCATCGTACGGATGTCGCCCTGTTGCGTAAACTTTTTCTCTTTATTTTCAATCAGGCTTTCAAATTTATTGGCGTCTTTTATCGGAATCAGAAAACAGTTGTAGGTAATACTATCGCTCAACTGGTTAAAGTAATACATGTTTTTCTCCAGGTTAATGCCGAAATCTTCGATACTGGCAAAATTTTTATCCAGAGATTTAGAGGTTTCCGTCAATAATTTCTTGCCTACAAAAGATTCGTTGAAATCTTTTACGAACATGAGTTTAAAAACATTATCGCCTTTTATGGTAGCGACTGTGAAAGCATTTGAAGGGATTTTCTTGACCAAATCCTGCGCCTTGATCAAATTGAAAGATAAAAATAGGGAAAGGGCAATTAGAATTTTTTTCATTTAGATAGATTTTTTAGAGATGAGCCCTGGGGGCTTGTCCGTGCGACAAAAGACCAGGATAATTTTATTTAGATAGTTGAATAGTATTAGATACGTTAATTTTGGCGTTGATTAAATCCGTGATGCTGCTTTTTAGCATTACTGCTTTTTTAGATTTTGATACATTTGATGCCGGATTGCTACTACTTGTTACAACAGATTCGAAACGGTAAATGCTGGTATAGGTTGCACCGTTAAAAACCGCTTTGTCTTTGGCTTTTAATTTATTGAATTCTGTTTTGGCAGTGCCTATTGCCTGATATTTCCGGCTAAAGGTTTTTGTGGCCTTATTATAGGTATAAGATGAGGTATTGGTCGCCTTTATTTTTTGCCGGGCAAGAATATTTTTGGTGATGTTATTGATATTTGAAACATCTTTAAAGGAAAAGCTAATGGTTGCAATGTAGTTATTGAAATCGCTTGTGCTTTTTACATTGGAAATACCGTCTGATTTTCTTAAATAAGACACAGCTTCGTTTAATTCTTGCTGTATTTTCTGTTTACTAGGTACTTTATAGCCTTGTACACTATCTAACAGCATTACTGATGCTACTTTGGTTTTACTTTGACTTAGGTTTATAGTTAAAGTAACATCGCCTGTACCATCATTTTTCATTGAAATTTCTTCAATTACCTCAAAGCAGGAGCTTAAAACGGGTATTAAAAAGATAAATAACAAAAGCTTATAAAACTGTTTCAAGTTCATGTTAATCCGGTTAATGTTTTACTGTAGACTGTAAAAGGAATGATTATCTGAAAGGCCAAACTTAATAATTTCAATATAAACTTTTAAATGATTCAAAAGTTTCATTAGATTAATTATAAATATTGGCTTTAGAAAAAATATTTCCCATCAAAAATCAGGTGATTGTCAATATAAAGACAAGAAAAATGTAAAAGAATGCTGGCTAAGCCTATTTTTCTATCTTTGTTGCCAGCTTTTACAACAAGTATAACCATGAAGAAAAGTGCAATCATTGGATTAATTACCATCGCAATTTCTGTAGGAATTTTATTTAGCTTAAACGCAAATACAGACACCTATTCTAATTTTAAACAAGCCACCCTTTCTGAGAAAGAGGAGCATGTTATGGGCTATTGGGTAAAATCAATGGGTACTTATTATGATGCGGAAAAAGATGCGAACCATTTTTCATTTCACATGAAAGATGAAAAAGGAGAAGTGAGAGAGGTCATTTATGCAGGTACTAAACCACAGGATTTCGAAAAATCAGAAAAATTAGTGCTTATTGGTAAAATGGATAAGGACAAATTCTACGCATCGAAAATTTTGATGAAATGCCCTTCTAAGTATAATGATAATCTGGTAGAGATTAATAAAGATGGCAAAGTAGACACCGTAGGTAAGTACGGCGAGAAAAAATATAACTAATTTTAATGGATATTCAATTTGTAGGCGAACACCTGTTGCCAGGTAAAATCGGACAGTTTTTTATTGTACTGGCTTTTAGTGCATCATTACTATCTACGATATCGTATTTTTTTGCCAGTCGCGATAAAAATTTAGAAGATAAATCTTGGCGTAACTTAGGCCGTATTGGCTACCTGGTTAATTTTGCCAGTATTATCGGTATTGGCATCATTTTGTTCTACCTGGTATTGGGCCATTATTTTGAATATTATTATGTCCAGTCCCATTCTTCAAAGCAACTTCCCGTTTACTATATTATATCTTCCTTCTGGGAAGGACAGGAAGGTAGTTTTTGGCTTTGGGCTTTCTGGCAATCCTTTCTAGGTACCTTATTAATCTGGAAAGCTAAAACCTGGGAAAGCCCTGTTATGACAGTTATCGCTTTCTCTCAGGTATTTTTAACCTCCATGCTTTTGGGTGTAGAAATTTTTGGCGAGCGTATCGGAAGTTCTCCATTTATCCTGTTAAGAGATGCAATGGATTTAAAAGCACAGGCACCAGTTGTTTTTGCAAACCCTGAAAATTACAAAAATTACCTAAAATTCATAACAGACGGAAAAGGATTAAATCCATTGTTGCAAAACTATTGGATGGTCATTCACCCGCCAACTTTGTTCTTAGGTTTTGCCAGTATGGTGGTTCCTTTTGCTTACGGAATTGCGGCTTTGTGGCAAAAAAGATATAAAGAATGGATTAAACCAGCTATGCCATGGACGCTTTTTGCAGTGATGGTTTTGGGTACGGGGATTATTATGGGTTCTTTCTGGGCTTACGAAGCGCTAAACTTTGGCGGTTTCTGGGCATGGGATCCTGTAGAAAATGCTTCTTTAATTCCATGGTTAACCTTAATTGGTGCCGTACACGTTATGATTGCTTATAAAAATACTGGTCATGCTTATTTTACTGCAATTGCCCTCGTATTTCTAAGCTTTTTATTGGTGCTTTATGCATCATTCTTAACCCGTAGTGGTATTCTGGGCGATACATCTGTACACTCATTCACCGATATGGGCATGTTTGGACATTTGATTTTATACAATGTGGTATTTGCGGTTTTGGCTGTTGCTTTGATTATCAAGCGGTGGAAAGAATTACCGATCACAACCAAAGATGAAGAAACCTATTCGCGCGAATTCTGGATGTTTATTGGCGCTTTAGTTGTAACAATCGCTTGTATCCAGGTGATCTTCTCCACTTCGGTCCCTGTATTTAACAAAGCCTTTGGAACTAACTTTTCCCCTCCAATTGATGCGGTAAAATACTATAATCAATGGCAGGCACCTTTCGCCGTATTAATCACCCTGATCTCGGGTTTCTCTCAATATTTAAAATACAAAAGAACAGATCCACGCAAATTTTATAGCAGCCTGATATCTGTAATTATCTTTTCAACCGTATTAACAGCAGGTGTGGTATATGTTACTCATATTTATACCAATACCATGTACATCCTGATTACTTTTAGTTGTTTGTTTGCAGTGCTTTCAAATGCTAGCGTATTGTACCAGGCTTTCGGCGGCAAGGTAAAACTGGCCGGATCGGCGATTGCACACATCGGTTTTGCTTTCCTGGTTTTGGGGGCGCTAATTTCTGCCGCTACTAACAAACCTTTATCTATTAATGCGAATAATTTTATTCCGGTAAAGGATTTTGAGAAAACAGAGAAACCTGGCGAAAACATTATGTTGTATAAGAATGAGCCTAAACAAATGGGCAAGTACACGGTAACTTATGTGAGCGATACCACTCAGGCCCCGAATACTTTTTATACGCTTAATTTTAAGGTTGTAGATAAAGACGGTAAGGTTAAAGAAGATTTCAATTTGCACCCTCATACTCAGGATAATGAAAAAATGGGTTTAATTGCTTCTCCTGATACTAAACATTACCTTACTTACGATGTGTACACGCACATTACCAGTGCAGCAGTTAAACAAACTGCTCATGACGATCATGAAGGACATTCTGATGATGAAAATTATAAAGCACCGCGCATTGTTAAGGTTTCAGTAGGCGATACCATTCATACTTCGAGTGGTGTGGTTACAGTTAAAGATTTAGATAGAAAACCTACCGCCAAAGATTTAGCCCTGGCTCAAGGAGATTATGCTGTGGGGTTACCACTAGAGGTAAATGCTGCTGGAAAAGTTTATAATACAGAGCCTATTTTCTTAATTAAAGGAAACAATACTTTCGATTTTGCTCGTAAAATAGATGAACTGGATCTAAAATTCCGTTTTTCAAGAGTATTACCAGAGGAGAAAAAAGTAGAGCTTCAGATTTTTGAAAAACCTCAACAAGCTAAAGATTGGGTTGTTTTTAAAGCAATTGAATTTCCTTTCATCAATTTATACTGGGCTGGTACCATCGTAATGGTTGTGGGGTTCTTACTTTCAATTTTTAGAAGGAGAAAAGAGGCCAAAGGCGCATAAATCATGAAAATTGTTTTATTAGGTTCTGGAAATGTTGCCACACATTTAGCAAAAGCTTTAAAAAGCAAGGGCGAAGAGATCGTGCAGGTGTACAGTCAAAACCTGGATAATGCAACCTTATTGGCACAATCGATTGCAACTGCAGCCATCGGAGATTTAAATGAAATTAAGCAAAATGCTGATTTATATATCATCTCGGTAAAAGATGATGCGATTGAAAGCGTTGCCAAATCATTAAAACATGTAACCGGCCTGGTGGTACATACCTCTGGCACTACCGATATTAATATTTTATCATCACAAGTTAAGAAGGCTGGTGTTTTTTATCCTTTGCAAACTTTCTCAAAAGATAAAGAAGTTTCATTTGAAAACATTCCGCTGTGTATCGAAGCAAATGATGAAAATCAATTAACGATTTTAAAAAATCTCGCTGCTAAAATGAGCAGAGAGGTGCATGAGCTAAATGGCGAGAAGCGGAAAGTGCTACACCTTGCTGCAGTATTTGCCTGTAATTTTCCGAATCACCTGTACGCTTTGGCCAATAAAATTTTAAATCAGAATGGTTTGGATTTCGACATTATCAGGACTTTAATTGCAGAGACAGCCGATAAGGTAATGAGTAACCTGCCCGAAAATGTGCAAACCGGTCCAGCAATAAGGGCTGATGAAAATACTTTAAATAAGCATTTGAGCATGTTAACCGATATGCCCGAATTGCAGAACATTTATCAAACACTGAGCAATAGCATAAAATTAACGCTGAAATAGCATAATTACGGCTTTTGCTTATTACTTTTGCAAAATAATTATGAGCATTTTTAAACTGAAAATAAATTTTGAAGAAGCAGATCACGAATCTATTGAATTGCCAATAGCAGCTGGTGAATCTGTTTTAGATGTTTGCCTGGATAATGGAATCGAATTACAACACAACTGTGGAGGTGTTTGTGGTTGCAGTACCTGCCATGTGTATGTAACCAAGGGAATGGATAATATCGGAGAGATTTCTGATAAGGAAGAAGATTTTATCGATAGGGCTGTTCGTCCGAAAATTACTTCGCGTTTAGGTTGCCAGTGCGTGGTAATCAACGGCGATATCGAAGTAACCATTCCAGATCAGTCTGGTTTTATGGGGCACTAGCTTAGTCCGGAGTCTAGAGTCCTTAGTCGGGAGCCTGAACTTTACAGCATTAAACATTTCAACTTTACAACAACAAACGAACAAAACATGAATAACGATAAATTTGCTTTACCTTTTTACTGGAACGATTATGAAGATATCGCCATGTCTTTATATGAGAAATTTGGCGATGATTTTACAGAAGCCAAAATCTACCGCGTTCGCTTTACCGAACTTTTAGATTGGGTTTTATCATTGCCTAACTTTAAAGGGACCCGCGAAGAAAGTACCGAAGGCCATTTGGAGCAAATTCAATCTGCCTGGGTTTACGAATGGAGAGATAATCAGTAACTAGTCTTGAGTTCGGAGTCCTCAGTCCTGAGTCGGCACCGAGCGCTTAACCCTAATCGCCAAACGCGCCAATGTTTCTCCAGAAATTAAAAGAGATTACCACTTTCATTTTTGATGTAGATGGTGTGCTTACCGATGGATCAGTTCAGGTTACTGATAATGGCCAGTCGTTGCGCACTTTTAACATTAAAGATGGCTATGCCATGCAATTGGCTGTTAAAAAAGGCTATAATATTTGTATTATATCTGGTGGAGATGGTATTGCGATGGGCAAGCGTTTCTTTAATCTGGGTATAACCGATGTTTTCCTCGGAACAGGGGATAAGGTGGCCATTTTCAATCAGTATCTTAAAGATAAGAACATCACTGCAGGAGAAGTGCTTTACATGGGCGACGATATCCCTGATTTAAAAGTAATGAAACTCGTAGGGCTTCCAACATGCCCAGCCGATGCTGTAGAAGAAATAAAAGCGATATCTACATTCATTTCTCCATATAACGGCGGCAAAACCGCTGTGCGTGATATTATCGAAAAAGTAATGAAAGTACAGGGCAGGTGGCTCGATGAAAATCCGAATGCTTCCGATTCTGGGAAATAGGTTATTGGTCACTTGTCATTAGTTCATTGGTAGAAGTCCCTAAGCGGATCGTCTTCCATAACTTGTTTCAGGATCTTTTGATCAGTAATTTTTTACGTTTATTTCACTACGGAATCGTCATTTCCAACTTGGTTGGAAATCCTAATGCTTTAGCTGGCTTTGTATGGTGCTTTAAGATTCCCACCTGCGTGGGAATGACGACGTTTTTTTAATCTATACAAATTCATTCCAATTAGTCATCATGGAGTGTGGTTTAAGGATTATCCAGAAGAATTTCAATTTTTATAATTTTATTTGGTAGATTCTGAAACAAGTTCAGAGTGACGGTAACTCGTAATAAAATTATAAATCTCAGACATTAAAATTTGCAATACATCAGATAATATGCGAGATTTACATCCATAAATTAATCAATCGATTGATTAATTTATGGATGTAAAAACATAATTTTTAATCATATGAGTACATACCTTGTACCTGTCGATTTTTCTAAAACAGCTGATCATGCTGCGAAATATGCGGCCAGGTTGAGTTTCGCTATGACGAACTCAAAAATTATACTGCTTAATGCTTATTACGTTTCCGAATACGAGAGCATTCTTCCTACCCCTGATATGATCATTACTACTGATGAAAATATCGCCGACGAAATTACCAAAAGGCTCGAAGCACTCGGAAAACTGAAGTCAAAAATGTTGGAAATCAATCCCATGGCCGAAATAGAGGTTGCTTTAAGTAGGGAAACCTTATTGAGATCAATAATCGATTGGGTGAATAGGGAAGAGATTGAAGTTATTATTATCGGTAGTAATGGTAAGAAAGCCAAAGACGAAAGTGATATTGGTTCTAATGCGATTAAAATTTCTAAATCAAGCCCGGTTCCTGTTTTGGTTGTACCACCTAAAGCTGACTATCAATCGATCCGTAAAGCTATTTTAGCATGCGATTTTAAAAAGGTAAAAGAGGTAGTACCTATGCAGGCGCTAAAAAATATCTTAAACAAACATGCCTTAACACTTTTGGTGCTCAATATCAATTCTGGTCATGCTGTTAGCCAACAGGAGGAACAGATTTTACACGAAATGCTCAAAGATTTTTCACCTTCATATCACTACGCTGATCATCCCGATACCATTAAAGGAATCGTAAAATTTGCTAAAAATGAAGAAGCCCAGTTAATTATCGCACTTCCAAAGAAATATAGTTTTTTTGAAGGCTTATTGCACGAAAGTGTATCCCAAAAGTTAACCATTAAATCGCATGTTCCGGTGTTATTGTTGAAAGATTGATCTATTTTATTCTGCAACAGCTAAGTTACATGGCGCCGTTAAACTTTCATTTTTTTTTGCACTCCAATAAGCTCAATTTGGACCAAAAACAACAAAAGAAAAACATGAAAAAGTTAATGATGATTTGCGGATTAATGCTGGGAATAGCTGGTTTCGCTAATGCACAACAAGGCGGCGGACCGGGCAGAATGATGATGAAACCTGATGAAAGAGTAAAACTGTTGGACGAAAAATTAAAGTTATCTGATGATCAGAAAACAAAACTGACCACCGTTTTTACCGAACAAGCCGAAACCATGAAAAAAATGCGTGAAGAGATGCAAGGTGGTGGCGATAGAGATGCGATGAGAGAGAAAATACAAAAAATGCGTGCTGATAATGATGCAAAAGTAACTGCAATATTAACAGACGATCAGAAAAAAGCTTACGAAACCTGGCAAAAAGAGCAACGTGCGGAGATGGAAAAACGTAGACAAGGTGGTGGAAATAACTAATCCTGGTAAAATAAAAAATAAGAAAGCGGCTTTATGTCGCTTTTCTTATTTTAGCAAAAAAATAAAATATGCCAGCCAATTTTCCTCCCATTATTTTAGCCTCTAAATCACCCCGTCGACAAGAACTTTTAAACCTTATGGGCTTAGCTTTTAAAGTCGAACTGAAAGATGTTGATGAAAGTTATCCATCAGATTTAAGTCCTGCAGAAATAGCCGTTTACATTTCAGAAAAAAAGGCCAGGGCCTTTACCGCTGCTGGTGAAATAGTGATTACTGCAGATACCATTGTAGCATTAAACGGTGAAATTTTAGGTAAACCAACGGATAGGGAACACGCACAGCAAATGTTGAAAAAGCTATCTGGCAGTAAACACGAGGTTTTTACAGGGGTAACGCTTGCTAAGGAAGGTCAGATGCATTCATTCTATGACCGTACCGTTGTTCATTGTAGAGCTGCTACAGTAGAGGAGATTGATTTCTATATCGATAATTATAAACCTTTTGACAAGGCCGGTAGCTATGGTGTACAAGATTGGTGGGGTATAGTTGTGGTAGAGCGCATAGAAGGCTCTTATACAAACGTTATGGGCTTACCAACGGAAAAGCTTTATAATGAGTTATTAAAGTTTATTTAAAACATCTTGTGGAATCCTGCTGAAAGTTTCATCATCTATGAAAATCAGCCTGATGAAAAACAAAATTAACGAAGTGACCATTGCTGAGCCTTGTTCACAGAACTGGGATGAAATGGAAAAAGGCAAAGGCTTTAATTTCTGTACAGCTTGCAGTAAAAATGTAATCGATTTTTCGGGTTATACGAATGCCGAAATTATTAATTCGCTGGCAAATGCAGGTTCTGTTGTATGTGGCCGTTTGAGTCAAAGCCAATTGAACCAACTCAACTATCATCTTACTGTTGTTCCAACAAAAAATAGAAACTGGATGAAATATCTGGGGGTTTTGGCCATTGGTGCATGTATTTTAAGCCATAGCGCGCAGGCAGCAACGAAAATAAAACCTGTTGAACTTTTTGAAACAACTAAAAATACCCAGAAAGAAAAAGCCGACGAACCTGTAATTTTGAGAAAAGTTTACGGCTTTATGTTTTCGAGCCATAACAAAGTTCCGATGGTGGGTTTAAAACTTAGGTTAAAAGGCACTAACCTTACTGCAGTAACCGATAAAAACGGACGTTATGAATTTAAAATAGATGACAATTTATACTGGAAATATAATGAATTAATTGCTGAAGCTAGTGAATACGTTGTGGCATTTAATTTAGATTATAAAGTTGTTCAGCAAAAGGATTATTATGCATACAAAGCAGAATCTGTCGTTTTAGGAAAGATTGCTGTTTCCTATAATTAGCCTGAATTCATTTTTAATAAAATAGGATTAAAAAGTAATAAATATAAATTGCGTTCTATTGTTAATGGTTGATAAGTATGTTATAGATTATTTTTTTATATCAGACTGGCCAGAACACCCATTTTTAAATCATAGGTAGAGAGCATTAGCCGGTTTATTTTTATTCTTCCTAATACGTAGTTTGTAATTAAGGCGGCCATTACAATCATATCAACGCGCAGGGGAATAATGCCTGGCATTTCTACGCGTTGCTGGTGTGTAGAGTTGATCAGTTTCAGTGCAATGTCGATATAATCATCATAGTTAAACTGGTAAGTTTTTAGTTGCTCAATGATTATATTTTGGTGATGCTTTCCGGTAACCAATTCGGCAAATGTTTCGAATGCACCGGCCGAGCCAATTAAGATTTGTGGTTTATATTTTTCGCAGGTTTCGAAAAGATCCGTCAATTGTTCCTGGATATGAAAAAGAATGTTCTGTTTGTCTGCATCAGAAAGCGGGTCTGATTTAAAGAATTGTTGCATTAACCTCGCCGCACCTATGTTATAACTCTTCTTCCAGATCAAATTTTGGGTGTCGCATAACATAAACTCTATACTACCGCCACCAATATCCATAATTAACGATTGTTCCTGTATAGCACCGCTCAGTTTTACGCCTTGATAAATTAATTCGGCTTCTTCGTCACCGCTAATCGTTTCGATGCTTATTCCGGTTCTTTCTTTTGCTACATTTACGAAATCTTTCCCATTTTCTGCACTCCTAACGGCTGAAGTTGCCGTTGCCCTAACCACATCTACCAGATGTTCAGCAATAGTTCGGCTAAAATCCTGAAGACAATTAATCCCTCTTTCAAACGCTGCCGGAATGATAACGTTATCGTTAATCCTCCCTTCTCCCAATTTAACGGGCACATTGGTTTTATATAAAATTTCTGGCTGGTTTCCTGCTATTTCAGCAATAAGTAAGTGGAAGGTATTGGTTCCAAGATCGATAACGGCAACACGCATATTTTTTTGTTTTATATTTTTTTGAAAAGCAGAAACAGTATTTATTTGGGAGTTGCAGTCCTGCTATCCATTAAATTTCGTTAATGTTAGTGCTAAATTAATTTAGTGCAACGAGATATCATTGCTATCAGGTTTATTTTTTTACGTTTGTAGGTTTTGGCAAGGTAGCGAAGGGTATAAAAATTTGGACTATTGTCAGGTTTCAAAAAAAATACCGTGGTGTAAGATGTTGCCATCTTACACTCATAAAACAAAATAACAATATTCACCCAAATTATTAGTATGATCGAAGGAGTCAGATGGTAACATTTAACTTTACAAATGAACCTATTTCACCAATTCCTGCAATTGTTTTGCATTGTGTAATGCGCCAACGCCCCATGTATTATTAAAGTACACAAAAACCTCTTTCTCCTTATCTCCAATCTGGTTTTTAAAATCATTTATCACTTTAATATCGTATTCAGATTTGTACAAAACAGGTTTTCCATGAAAACGGTAATAAATAGTTTCTGTATTCCGAATTGCATCTTCAGGTAGAGCAGAAGGATAACTTTGTCCACTAAACGTAATGTTTTTTTTAGCTAACTTTTTATAAATCTCTTCATCAAACCAACTGATGTGGCGAAATTCTGCTACATTTTTAAAATCTGGGTTTAAATTTTCGATCAATAGATTTAACCGTTCTTTACTGTAATCAAACTTTGGTGGAAACTGAAAAAGTACACAACCTAACTTTTCCTTTAGTCCGATTTGAATAGCATGGTAAAAATCATCTATAAGTTGCTCACATTCGTGGAGCTGTTTGTAATGCGTAATTAGCCGTGGAGCCTTAATGGTAAATAAGAAATCATCTGTACTTTCATCATACCACTTATCAAACGATTTTTGAGTTGGCATTTTGTAGAATGTGGAATTAATTTCTATGGTGTTAAAATGTTCGCAATAATACTTAAACCAGCTTTTTTGCGCCAAACCTTTCGGATAAAAGACCTCTTTCCATTCCCGGTAATAAAAACCTGAACAACCAATTCTCCATTTCATATATAGGAAACAGGCATTAGGTAGAAAGGTTTATGAGCCGTTAGATATAGCTATAAAAATGATCAGAGAAATACCAATATAAGCGGATAGCTTTAAATAAATGGTGTCTTTTTTACTTATAAAGCCTAAAGTAAGATTAACCAGAAAATGAAGTTGTCAATTTAGTATCTTTTTCCTATCCTTTCGTCATGCTGAACTTGTTTCAGCATCTTTCTTGCTTGACTAGACCCTGAAATAAATTCAGGGTGACGAACTTAAGTGAATACATTACTGAAAAAACTTCTGTAAAGGCGTTTTATTAATCGAATCAGGGTTTACAATTTTTGGTAACCGTAATTCTAATTAGTTTGTGTAATTGGTAAACATCTAAAAAGATGTCAATGTCATAAAATTCTTAACTGGTTACAGCTTTTTGGTTTAAAAATTGCTCTGATCGGAGATCAGATTTATGAAAACAATTATACTATGAAAACTATCTTAAAATTAACAGCACTTGCGCTTACACTATCTTTTACGGCCTGTAAAAACGATAAGAAAAAAGACGATAATGCTAAAACTGCTTATGCCGAAGCAGATGAAAAAGATGTAAATACCATTATTGAATATAATAATGTGATGGTCAGTTTTACAGATAAAAACAACGATTACATCAAACGTATTGAGGATAACATGATTAAAATTGAAAAAGGACTGCAAAATCCAAATGATCGCTTTGCCTTCATTGGTTTAATCCAACCATTTTCGACACCCACATTTAATAGAAGCGGGCTAAAGCCTGATACCCCACCTAACGCTTTAAACAATGATGATCAGAAATTTTTTAAGGAAAATGTGACCGCAATGACTGGTTTATTGGATAAAATCAAAGAAACGTATAAATCTTTAGATGAATATATCAAGGCAGAAGACTGGAAGGATGATAAGGGAACTAAAGGAAAAGCCTTGGTAGATTCTATTTATAGCATGGGTAAAAAATACTATAACCATGATGAATTGGTTTTGGCCAAATTAAACCTGATTGGAGATGATGCAGAACGTGTAATTTTGAAGACACATCCTTTAAAGGAATACATATTTGCGCTAAAAGATGACCGTAGTGCAACCGCTGCATTTACCAAATTAATGGCAAGTAATAAAAATTATAAATCTATAGAAGCTAAAGCTAAAGCTGCTTATCAGGCCCTTGAGGACCAGCATCATAAACATGAAGCTATGGCTGCACCGGATGCAACCAAATATCCTGGCAAAGACGGCTATTTTAAAAATTTTAACGATAGGTTAAATGACTATTTAATTGCTGCAAGAAAAATGATGCGCGATGCTTCTGCATCTGGTAAATTAACCGATTATAATATTGAAGAACTGGTTCGCCACCAAGACAGCATGCGTTCTGCCTACAACAATTTTGTAGATTAGTATTATAAACAAAAAAGCCGATGCTAAAAACATCGGCTTTTTTGTTATATTGAATTACTTACTCGAAGTACTCTTTCATTCTTTCGAAAAAGCTCTTATCATTTTTACCTGGTTGAGGTTTAAAGTTTGGCGATTCGCGTAATTTCTCTAAAACATTTCGTTCTTCGCTACTTAAAGCTTTTGGTGTCCAGATATTGATGTGGATGATTTCATCACCTCTATGGTAAGAATTCACCTCTGGTAAACCTTTGCCTTTTAAGCGCAATAATTTTCCACTTTGCGTACCTGGCTCAATTTTAATTTTAGCTTTGCCATCAATTGTTGGTACTTCGATGCTCATACCTAAAGCAGCATCAACAAAACTTAAATGCAAATCGTAAACTACGTTATTGCCTTCGCGTTTTAAGGTTTCGTGTGGAGTCTCTTCAATTAAAATAATTAAATCACCCGGAATGCCACCATTCGGTGCTGCATTTCCTTTGCCGCTCATGCTTAATTGCATGCCTTCACTTACACCTGCAGGGATATTGATGGTGATGGTTTCTTCGCCGCGTACAACACCATCGCCATGGCATACATTACATTTTGCAGTAATTTGCTGACCGCTTCCGTTACAGGTAGGGCAGGTAGATGCAGTTTGCATCTGGCCTAAAATGGTATTGGTTACCCGGCGTACCTGGCCACTACCACCGCAGGTACCACAGGTACTTACTGATGATTTATCTTTTGCTCCAGAACCATCGCAGGTTTTACAAACAATTAGTTTATTAACCTTGATTTTCTTTTCAGCACCATGTGCAATTTCTTCAAGGGTTAATTTAACTTTTATACGTAGGTTGGTGCCTTTAGCTACACGACGGCCACCACGTTGCTGGCCACCACCACCGCCGCCAAAAAAGCTTTCGAATGGGTTGTGCCCGCCAAAAATATCTCCAAAATTACTGAAGATATCGTCCATGTTCATATTGCCACCACCATAGCCACCAGAAGCGCTACTACCTACACCGGCATGGCCGAACTGATCGTAACGCTGTTTCTTTTCGGGGCTGCTTAAAACTTCGTAAGCTTCGGCAGCTTCTTTAAATTTATCTTCAGCCGCTTTATCTCCCGGATTTTTATCGGGGTGATATTTGATCGCCATCTTACGGTAAGCTTTCTTGATCTCGTCAGCACCTGCGCTTTTGGTTACGCCCAATACGTCGTAATAATCTCTTTTACTCATCTTTTTTTATAAAATGATTGAATGATTGAGTGATGGAATGAAAGAATATCAATTCAATCATTCAAAATTCAATCATTCAATAATAATTTTTACGCTCCAACAACCACTTTAGCGAAGCGGATCACATTCTCATTTAAGGTATAACCTTTTTCAACCTCGTCTATAACCTTACCCTTTAAATCTTCGGTAGGGGCCGGAATATTGGTAATAGCCTCATGGAAATCCGTGTTAAAAGGCTGGTTGATGCTTTCTACATCTTTTAAACCTTTTTGTGCTAAAGTATTTTTCAATTTACTGCTTACCAATAAAATACCTTCTTTAACCGGTGCCACTTCAGTAGCGCTTTCCATGGCTTTTAACGCACGGTCAAAATCATCTAAAACAGGTAAAAGAGAAACAATCACATCTTTACCGGCAGTTTGTAATAACTCTACACGCTCTTTTTGCGTACGGCGTTTGTAATTGTCGAATTCTGCATATAAACGCAGGTATTTATCGTTAAGCTGTTGAACCTCTGCCTGCAATTTCTCTTCGGCAGTTAATTCCGGTGCTTGCTCAGTCTCATTTGCAATGGCATCAGCATTTTCTACGTTTTCAGTAGTGTTTTCTGATGTGTTTTCAGGATTCATTATATTTTCTTCTTTATCGTGATTTTTCTTCTTATTAAACATAATATAAGGCTGAATTTTTTTGTGTTAATCTCAACTATTTTGCCATAAACGTAAATCAGCCAAGCTGTCAGATTTATGAATGATTATCTGAACAGATTGGCTGATTAGCTGACGGATGTCAGAATTTTTATGCTATTTGTGCATCTTCGTGAACGATGCCATTTTCACATTTGATAATGCGCGATGGAAAAGTACGGATGATCTGGTAATCATGTGTGGCCATTAAAACTGCCGTTCCGGCCTGACTGATCTGCTTCAGTAGGGTTACAATTTCTTCAGAAGTTTCGGGATCTAAGTTACCCGTTGGCTCATCTGCGAGGATAATTTCAGGATCGTTAAGCAAAGCCCTTGCAATTACAATACGCTGCTGCTCACCACCCGAAATTTCGTGAGGCATTTTTTTGATCTTGGAGCGCAAACCCACTTTATCTAAAACGTCTTTAATACGCTCGTTAATCAGCTTTTCGTCTTTCCAGCCTGTTGCTTTAAGCACAAACTCAAGATTTTTTTCTATCGTCCTATCGGTAAGCAATTGAAAATCCTGGAAAACCACTCCTAATTTACGGCGTAAAAACGGCACCTGACTTTCTTTTAGGTTTTTAAGGTCGAAGCCGGCAATATTGCCATCGCCATTGCCAATGTGTAAGTCGCCATATAATATTTTAAGCAAGCTACTCTTACCTGAACCAGTTTGGCCGATCAAGAATACAAATTCGTCTTTTTCGATGTGTAAATTTACATTGGAGAGGACTAAATGTTTCTGTTGAAAAACATCAACATTGCTTAAATGAATTACTGAATTGCCTGCCATATTATATTTCTAATTTTGCAATCTGCCCGAAAGGCAAATCTTTAACCATTTCCATAATGTATTCTTGCTTGTCGCCAAGTCCGAGTTTTTCCAGCGATTTATCGGGTCTATCTACCCTAAAATAAGCTAAAAGTGTAAACTTGTCATCTCTTAACTGTACGTAATCTGGAATTTTGGCTATGCCTTTAACTTTTACGATATACATTGTGTCCAAAAATAGCTATTTAAGCTGAAAGACCAAAGGAGAAAGCTGAAAGACTAAAGTGGAGGAATTTAATTCAGGCTGTTCAAGAAATCAATTGTATTTACATTATCAGCATAATCCCAAAGTTTTGGATGCTGGCTTTGGCCAAAACTAAATGTGCTTAAAGGTAAAGGAGCTTTGGTAATGATACATTGGATATTTTCCGATTTATCCGCTAACTGATCTTCTACTTCCTGAAGATCATTGTATTCCTCATAAAAGAGGACAGCCAGTGGCGATGTAAAGCTTTCATCTTCTTTTAATAATAAAAAGCCGTTATCGAAATGTTTGGCAGCATTAACCAGGTAAATAGATTTGTTATAATCGTAGTTGTTATTGTATTTAAAATGGTTGATAATGGGTTGGAAATTTTCAATCCCTTCGTAGAAATTAGCAATATCATATCCTTTTGGAAGATATATTTTTGAAACATTTCTACAGCCTAAGCCAAAATAATCAAAAATATCGTTGCCCAGGTTTTGGATATCCTCAAAACTTTCAGAACCATCTAGGACTGCTACACTATTCCTGTTTTTGCGGATAATGTTAGGCACTTTACTGAAGTAGTAATCGAAATACCTGGATGAATTATTACTTCCTGTGGCGATTACAGCATCGAAGTCTTTTAAACGTTCTACATATTCAATTTTATCTGCAAAAGCTGGTTCAATATTCATCAATTCAGCAAGAACAGTTTTAATCAATTTGTCATCAGATGAAGAAAGCTTTATTAAGGCTATATTTCCTGTCGCTAAAACGCATAAAACATCGTGTAAGCCTACCAAAGGAATATTTCCTGCGAGGATTAAACCAACTTTTTTAGGCGATGTACTAAGTTTTACCGATTGAAACCAAAGGGCCAAATCAGTTTGATTTAACATCTCGGCAAATGATAAGACAGATTTTTTAATATTTTCCTGAGTAAACCATGCATTGGCACTTTCTGCACTATAAAGTGTATTTCCCAGTATGTCAGTAGGGTTTATAAGCTTTCTGCCGAGTTCATTAAATGCGATTATTGCTTTTTCCTGAGTTAATGCTGACATATTTAGAATTATTATTAATGGATTATATCTTATATTTGCAGCGCAAAGGTAAACTAAGCAAAAGAATTAGACGAAAACATGGCAATTAAAATAACAGATGAGTGTATAAATTGTGGGGCATGTGAACCAGAATGTCCAAATAACGCAATTTACGATGCCGGAACTGCATGGCGTTTTTCTGATGGTACGAATTTAGAAGGTATCATTGATTTTGGTAATCAACAGATAGAAGCTGATTCCGCTCAGGAAGCCGTTTCTGATGAGGTATATTATATTGTATCCGATAAGTGTACAGAGTGTAAAGGCTTTCATGATGAGCCTCAGTGTGCTGCAGTTTGCCCGGTTGATTGTTGTGTAGATGACGAAGATATCCGTGAAACAGAAGAAGAATTATTGGCTAAGAAAGCTTGGTTGCACCAGGAAGGATAGGCTCTATTAAATATTTATTTAAAAAGTCTCACTTTTAAGTGAGACTTTTTTGTTTACTGAAAATTTTATAGCACAAATTTATCATGATCGATAAAATAAAAATAGCTTCTTGTGGAAAGGAAAGCATGAGAAAAATTGTTGATGGTATTAATCAATATAATTTGGATCAGGTTCCCGCTGTTTCTGATATCTGGACTCCATTGGAATATGTAGCTAAAAATGAAAATGATGAGGAAATTGGAGGAGTTCTAGCAGGTATAGGGTATTGGAACGGGCTAGAAATCAATATTCTTTGGGTAAAAGATGAATATAGAAAGAAAGGAATAGGTACCCATATTTTAAAATATGTTGAAGACGTTGCAAAAGCAAAAGGAGCAACAGTTGCTATGCTTGATACTTTTGACTTTCAGTCAGTAGAGTTCTATTTAAAAAATGGATATATGCCAATTGGAGAAATACCAAACTTTCCTGAAGGGCACAAAAGAATTTACTTTTCGAAAAGATTAGATCTTTAAATTAGTGTCTGATATATCTTTTAAAAATTATTATTACAGTATTCAGTTTTCCCCAACTCCAAACTAATCAACATCACATTTATTAGGGATTATCAAAACCGGGCAAGCTGATTTTCTAGCCACATGTTCAGCAACGCTTCCCATTAAAAAATGGTACAAGCCCGTACGTCCATAAGTGCCTATA
>Ga0163162_10000187_pt1 | contig 57352 bp, 50 predicted proteins | sample S55metaG_FD_115310 | JGI IMG/M metagenome (GOLD analysis project Ga0163162, IMG submission 115310) | Switchgrass rhizosphere microbial communities from Kellogg Biological Station, Michigan, USA - S5-5 metaG | ecosystem: Host-associated > Plants > Roots > Rhizosphere > Soil | place: USA...
CATTGGGGCCGAAATGGTCCCGGGCCTGCGCGACCGTAGCGTCGAAATCCGCCTTGTCCTGGTCCAGTTTATTGATAGCCAGCAGTGTCGGTGTTTTGAATCGTTCCGTATATTCCCAGATGAGGTCGGCGCCTACTTCCACTCCAAAAACGGCGTTGAGCAACAAGACCCCGGTGTCCGCCACACGCAGGGCCGATACCACCTCCCCCACGAAATCGTCATAGCCGGGCGTGTCGAGGATGTTGATCTTGTAGCCCCGCCATTGAGTATGGAGGAGTTTGGAGAAAATGGAGTTGCCGCGCTGTTGTTCCAGCTCATAGAAGTCACTGACAGTGTTCTTTTCTTCGATGGTGCCGCGGCGGGTGAGCAGTCCTGCTTCAAAGAGCATGCATTCGGCGAGGGTAGACTTGCCGGAGCCGGCATGGCCTAACAGGACTATGTTCTTGACGTGAGAGGTGTCGAAGCTAGTCATGGCAAGCGAATTTGATATTAAGTTACGAAAAATAATTGTTGAACAGGCCAGGACGAATAGAATAAAGGAGCTATTGGGACGTCCCCGGGAGAATTGCGCCAGACCAAAGAAAATAAGGGCGTGCGTCAATAAATATGCTTAAATTGTAGTATATAAGCCTCTCTGGTATACAAGGTTAACGGTAAATGATGCAGCCATGAAATTTGAATTTCGTGCTTATACCCCTTGTCTTGCCTTGCAGCCATATGTGAATTGTTACTTTCATATGCAAGGCAGCCGGTGCCATCCCTGGCAGCAGCAGCTCGTTCCAAGCAATAAGCAAGGTCTTGGTTTTATCTTTAACGGCAGCATCCATTCTTCCCTGGCTCCTGATACTTCGTCCACCAGGAGCTTTGTGCTGGGCCAGCTGCAAAAGCCGGTAACCGTCAACTTCAAAGAAGACCTTGATCTGATCACCATTTTATTTAAATCCACGGGTATGTACAGGCTGTTTGGAATTCCCATGCAGCTCTTTGCCGATCGGGGCATAGATTTCGAGCTGGTCTGCCGCCGGCAGGAAGAAATTGCTGTCCGAAAGGTCTTCTGCAGCGACACGACGGAAAAAAGAGTTGCAGCTATCGAAGCGCTGCTGCTGGAAAAACTTCCGCGGCATCCGGACCAGCGTGCAGACCGCATCGAATATGCAAGCCACCTTATTCTCAGTCACAGCGGGAATCTCTCGGTCAATCAATTAGCCAGGGAAGTGAACATGAGCAGAAGGAATCTGGAGCGCCATTTCATAGGGCAGGTAGGACTTTCTCCAAAGAGCTTTTCATGCATTGCCCGGATAAAAAATGCATTGGAGCTGATCATCTTTCAGCCAATGTCTGCCTGGAAGGAGATCTCCCAAAAGCTGGAATATGCCGATCAGGCCCATTTCTTCCACGAGTTCAAAAAATTTACGGGAAAGACACCCGGGGAATATTTCCAGTCGATCACCGACTTTGAACATTTTTTCTATGCCAGATGAAAATTGGCGCATTTATACAATCGGATCCTTGCTATTTTAGATAGTTTAGCTGTCCGGTCATGATCAGCTTATCTCTCCCCACATCATCTTTGCAAAGTAAGAACTCCTAACCTCCGGAATGGCGACCAGTGATAGTTGACGCTTATCCCTCATTTTCATTATAATTTATTAAGCAAACTAAAAAATTGTATATGACAACGCCATTATACTCAAAATTGAGCACCATGCTCGCCCTCCTTTTTATTTTGTCTTCCTGCAGGAAAAATGGGCCGTCAATATGCGATTGCAAGCCGGAAGATTATGTTGGCACGGCCTCGGTATTCTCCACCGGATTCAACAATCCGAGAGGCCTCAAATTCGGCCCTGACGGCAATCTCTATGTCGCTGAAGCAGGCATCGGCGGCAGGGACAGCAGCACCGGCTGTGCGCAGGTCATACCTCCGGTCGGTCCGTATAAGGGCAGTACCACCGGATCACGCATTTCCAGGATCAGTTGGGGCGGCGGCCGTACAACGTATGTGGACAGCTTGCCTTCCAGCATCAACGCGTTGGGCGATATCTTGGGCGTAGCAGATGTGTCTTTCGTCGGCAACACGCTGTATGCACTGCTCGCAGGCGCCGGTTGTTCACACGGCGTTCCCTCTATACCAAATGGTGTCATAAAGATCAATCACGACCGTTCCTGGGATCTGATCGGCGATCTCAGCGCTTTTCAAATGAGCCATCCCGTGAAGGCACCTGAAGAAGATGATTTTGAGCCGGATGGAACCTGGTATAGTATGGTGACAGTAGGAGGAGACCTGTTTGCAATTGAGCCCAACCATGGGGAGCTTGACAAGATCTCAAAGGGAGGCGACATCCACCGGGTGATCGATATTTCCGCCAGCCAGGGACATATCGTACCTACGGCAATGGTATTTCACAATGGGTACTTTTATGTCGGCAACCTGGATGTATTTCCTATAACAGGGAAGTCCAACATTTACAAGATCTCGATGGCCGGTGACATTCATATAGTTGATACCGGATTCTCCACGATCCTGGGAGTCACTTTCGATAAGGCCGGCGCAATGTATGTGCTGGAAAATACGACAGGCAATCCCTTCCCCACGCCTGGAACGGGCGATATTATCCGGCTTGATCCCCGCGGCGGAAGGAAAGCGATCGTCACCGGATTGAGCCTGCCCACCGCCATGACTTTCGGCCCGGATGAGAAATTATATGTTTCCAATTGGGGTTTTGGGAAAGGCCCCGGCGGCGGCGAAGTGCTGCAGGTCGATATCACCTGTTCGAAAGACCATCAGTCGAAGAATAAATAATTGAGGTATAAGGTAGTGTGGCGTCGGCCGCATCCGTCCGGACTCGTAAAACAGTTTGGCCGCTTGCGGCTTTTTTTTTAGCTTTGCAGCCGTTTCGGCCGGCAGGGCTTTGCCTTGCGGCGGGAAATTCGACCCGGTAGCTCAGCTGAATAGAGCAGCTGCCTTCTAAGCAGCAGGTCATTGGTTTGAATCCAATCCGGGTCACACTGGCGCAATGCAAATTGCGCCTTTTTCTTTTAAAACCCACGTCCCGCCTGGGTTTCAGAAAATAAGCGCATTAAATGAAATCAAGTTAAATCATCCCGGAAGGGGACCTATTCAGGGACCTGTTCAGGGACCTATTTTTGTAGGTCCCTGAATTCCTCCAATAGCTTGTTGACAGTGAGTTTGAAGGAGATTTTTTAAAAAATCTTAAAATGATGCAGTATGAACGTCAAACAGAAGTTATCTATTCTCTTTTATTTAAAGAGAAAGAAAATCACCCTAGATGGGTTGATCCCCCTTTACATCCGGATTACCATTGACGGGTTGGAAGATGAAATATCCCTGTCCTGCAAAGTACGCGCAGAACATTGGGACAATGATTTAAAGCAGGTATTGCCGGGTGAGCCTGCCTGGAAAACGATTAACAAAAGGATCTCCCAGGCTAAAACCGATATCGAGCGGCATTTTTACGGGATGCAGGCCAAGCACGGTATTGTTACTCCGGCGATAGTCAAAGAATCCTACCAGACGCCTATTTCCGGCCAGCAGATCCGTAGCGAGAAGGTAGAAAATATGCAACTCAGCGAAGCCGTTGACCAAGTGATCGGGGATTACCTGGCCTATTGCGAAAAACGCAACCGCGCCAATAAAAACGGACGTACTCCCGTTCCTGAGCGGTTGAAGTTACTGGACAGTGAAAAGGAAGCCGTAGGAGAACGTATTAAGGAACAGGTCAGAAAAGCCAATGTCCTATTTGATCGGAAGGATCACCGCAAGACTTTCTTATTGATGCTGAACGAGTATTTATTGAATTTCCTGCAATTGGCATTCACCGGTCACCGGTCGCCCAGTACACTCGAAAAGTGGATGGGCCGCAAAAGGCGGTATGTTGAATTCCTGCAATTTCGCTATACCCTGGAAGACGTCCCCTTGTCTCAGATTGAATATAAGTTCATTGACGAGGTGTATAACTATTTGCTCGTCCAGCATCGGGTTATTCCCAATACGGCGACCAAATACGCACAGTGCGTAAAGGAGCTGATGGATCGGGCCGTAGCCAAGGGATGGGTCAATAATAATGTATTCTCGATATTCAAATGCAGGTATTCCGATCCGCATCATGATTGGCTCACCATGCAGGAATTGGAACGGCTGAAAGAAACAAATTTTGATGATGAGAAACTGAATGTTATTCGGGATATTTTTCTTTTTAGTAGCTTTACCGGCCTTTCTTACCAGGAAGTATATACCCTAAAACCTGCGGACATTATTACAGGGGTTAACGGTAAGAAATGGATATCCAAGAACAGACAAAAAACCGGGGGGGATGAAACGTTGCCTTTGCTACCCCTTCCCTTGCAACTCCTGGATAAATACAAAGACCATCCTTTATGTGTTCGACGCAGCCGCCTGCTGCCCGTTCCAACCAATGAACAATACAACCGGTGCCTGAAAGAAATCGGCAAGATCGGTAAATTCAATGCGATTCTCAGAACGCACAAGGCAAGGTATTTCTTTGCCAATGAAGTCGCGTATAATAATGGGGTGCCCCTTAAAACAGTCAGTAAAATGCTGGGACATAAATCAGTCAAGACGACTGAAGTATATGTACGGGCCAACCGGCAGAATATCAGCGATAACATGGAAATGGTGGAAAGGAAAATGTTCGACGCGCAAGGAGGCTTACGAAATCCCCGTATTGCAGTCAACGCGGACGCCGCCCTTTCTAATCATATCCCGATACCATCACTTGCCGATCCTGGCGCAAGGGTAATCCGGATGAACAAAGCCTAATTAGGTGGGCTGCGAACTACCTGCCCCTGGGTGGGTGGTTCGCCGCGCCCGCTGTAACGTTCTTCACCTTTTAAAAGAAAAATTATGAATCGGGAAAATCAATTTACAGAGGTCGTACAGCTGATAAAACAAGCGCGATCCAATGCCTACAAAGCCATCAACGTAGAATTAATTAATTGCTACTGGCAAGTAGGGGAGTATATCAGCAAGCAGATTGCACAGGCCACATGGGGCGATAAGACAGTAGCAGAATTATCGGAATTTATTGAAAAACGCCATCCTGATATAAAAGGCTTTAATCGCAGGGGGCTATACAGGATGAAGCAATTTTATGAAACGTATTGTCAAAAATCATCAATTGTGTCATCGACAATGACACAATTTCAATCATCTGATAATCAATTTGATATAATTGTGCCATCAACAATGACACAATTGGAAATTACGGATATCAAGAATAGTATTTTGTCCAAGATCGGCTGGACCCATCACCTTGTTCTAATTTCCCGCCCTAAAACTGACGAGGAAAGAGAATTTTATTTACGGCTATGTATCCAGGAGAACTATTCGGTTAAAGAATTGGAAAGACAAATCACTAGCGGCGTTTTTGAGCGGGTAATGCTAGGTAATCAAAAACTCTCATCGGTGCTGAGGGAATTTAAGCCGGATATTTCCAACCACTTTAAAGATAAATACGTCCTGGAATTTTTGAATCTGCCCGTTCCTCATAGCGAAAATGATTTACAAAAAGCGTTGATCAAGGAAATGAAGACCTTTATTCTTGAACTGGGTAAGGATTTCATATTTGTCGGGGAAGAGTTCAGAATCCAGGTTGGGAATAGTGATTTCGAAATAGACTTACTTTTTTATCATAGAGGTTTACAATCATTGATAGCGGTGGAATTGAAGACGGATAAATTTAAGCCGGAACATTTAGGCCAGCTTAATTTCTACCTGGAGGCCTTGGATAGAGATGTAAAGAAAGAACATGAAAAGCCAAGTATTGGCATCTTACTTTGTAGCGAACACGATACGGAGGTCGTGGAATACGCTTTAAACCGGAGCCTTTCTCCGGCGATGGTTGCGGCATACCAGACGCAACTACCGGACAAAGAGATATTACAACAAAAGATGCGGCATATTGTCGATAACAATACTGGAACGCCGGAGAAGCCCTAACTCAAATTTTAGTGCATACATTTCAATCTAAATTATTGTGACTGCCACAATAATTTAGATTGATTGCTTTTGATATCGTTTGATATACCCATCTCCCAGGCTAAGGAATTTTGAGTTTAAAAAGTGCCATTCCGTGAGAACAATGTTTGGTTTTTTGAAGTCTTATATTATATTAGCGGTCTAATTAACCCGCAACTATGAATCATTCAAAAATTACTGCCCCAGAAATGAACCGGTCCTGCCGGGACCAATTATTGACCCTCGGAGATCTTGAAACATTTAAAAATGAATTGTTCCTTGTTTTAAAGACCTTAATACGGGAGGAGGTCTCACCAAAGCTGCCGAAGAAATGGTTAAAATCCCAGGAGGTTAAGAAAATTTTAAATATCTCTACGGGAACCCTTCAAAACCTCAGAAATAGCGGTAGCCTGCCTTACTCCAAAATTGGAGGCCTGATCTACTATGACCGGGAAACCATCGATAAACTGATGGCCAGCCAGGAAAATATCTTTGCTGATTTACGTCCTTCGGAGAAAAGATATTTTTAAAAAATTTCAGACTTAAATATTCATTAACCTTTAAAATGTATTCTGATGAAGAACCCAAATTCATTTGGTGCACATTTCCGCATGCGTTACGACAGGAATTGTAAGGAAAATAATAAGCACCAGGTCTATTTAAGGATCACTGTAAATATGACGCGCTGTGAGCTGGCCTTGAAATGTTATCTTGATAAGGGGGATTGGAACTATGGTAAAGGTTCTGCAAAACCTAAAAATGATAAATTAAGGCAATTGAATACCTACCTGGAAGAAGTCCGGGGAAAGATCGTGTACCACTATCAGCAATTATCATTACACGGCGTGGCGTCCGCAGCGGCTGTAAAAAATGCATTTTTAGGAGTGACCCCTGAGTTGAAAGAACAAAAAATGGGATTGCTCGAATTGATAGAAAAGCACAATAAGGAAGTCGAAACTGTCATGGAAAGGGGAACTATCAAAAATTATTATACTACGGCAGCCTATGTTCGGAAATTCCTGGCGACGAAATTTTCTGGCGGGGAGGTGCCCTTAGACGAAGTGAATTTTAGGTTGATCTCTGAATTTGAATTGTATATCCGCACTAATCCTCTCAAAAGCTTTGACCCCTGTGGCAATAATGGCACTATGAAGCACATGGAACGCCTAAAGAAAATAGTGTCTTGGGCAATCCGGAATGAATGGATGGTGAAAGATCCATTCAAAGGCTACCGGACCCAGTATAAGCATAAGGAGATGGAATTCTTAAGTAAAGAAGAGCTTGCCCGAATTGAAGCCAAAGATTTTAAAGATCCTGTATTACAGATGGTTAAAGACCTTTTTGTGTTTAGTTGTTATACAGGCTTGGCTTATACTGATCTGATAGAACTTAAGACCAATAATATTGTCACAAAGGAAGACGGCCGAAAATGGCTGGAAACTGCCCGACGAAAAACGAATGTTCCGGTCAGGGTGCCCTTATTAACGCCGGCATTAGCCGTTTTAGATAAGTTTAAGGACAGGGAAGGCATCATTCATTGGGATGATCTTTTCCCCTGGGTTAGCAACCAGGTAATGAACAAGAACCTAAAACTGATTGGCGAACTTTGCGGTATCCGGAAGAACCTGACATTTCATGTTGCCCGGCATACTTTTGCTACGACGGTGACCTTGGAGAATAATGTACCCATTGAAACCATCAGTAAGTTGTTGGGGCATACAAAAATAACCACCACCATGATTTATGCTAAAGTCATACAAACAAAGATCGGACAGGATATGATGGCCTTGCAGGCTAAACTAGATAGAGGCAGTCAAATTACTTCAACAATCAATTAATTACCTGGAAAGTTAACGCAATCCAATTTGCGATTTTATAACTCTTGAGTGATTTAGTTTATCTAATATGAAAAATACTGATCCCCTTAAAGACAACTTTATGACACATAGCTCTATGCTCATGTTATTCCCGTATGATCCGGAGCAGTTCTGGAAACGAATGAGAGATATTATACGCGAAGAGGTAGATACGGCTAAAAAGGATACGACTTCCAAATCGACCCTTTATGAAACGCCGGGATTGACGTATAAGCCGGTGTATCGGATCGCTGAAATCTGTAAGATTTTTCATATCACCAAGCCAACAATATATGAATGGATTAAGCATGGGAAATTGAAGCCGGTAAAAATTCAATCTAGAGTTTTTTTTCTGCACAATGATATTCAGCAATTATTGCAATCGTAATACGGAAATATACTCTACAAAATTTTTCCAGGGAATAGTATTCTACAAAAAGTGAAAATACCAAGTTCTACTTTGCGGGGAGAAAATCACCGAAATTTTGAAAGTATCACTACCGTTCCAATTACAACCGCAGCAAGAATAGCACATAGGAAAAGTTTATATGCTTTGTCCTGGCGATTCAGTCTTTGTATAAGTAAGTTATGATTTTCGATTATTTTGTTTTCAATAGATTGTTTTCCTTCGTTAAGGACGCTATTAACAGATTTGATATTATTGTCAATTGAATCGAGTCGTGAAGGGAAGTTAACGCCCTCAAGAGTTTTAACTAGATTGTCCGTTGCTTCTACAATTTTTTTATATTGTTCTAAAAGACGTTTAGTCTCAGCAAGCTTTTCTCTGTTTGTAGCATCAATTTGATTGCCGGTTGTTTCAAACTTCAATACTCCATCATTGATTTGAATTTTAGTATCTTGTTTTATATCGGCGATAGATTGTTTGTACAGATTGAAGATCTTATCAAGATAAAAAGTATAATTCTGTTGAACCTTTTCAAGTTCAATGATAATGGTTGTCGAATTTTCTTTTGCCTTGTCAATATAATCGGTTGCAGATTTTAGCCTTGATAATTCATTTTGCAACAACCCTAAATTTTCATTTATTTCTTGGTCAAGCATGGGTTTCAGTGAATTTGTTATTGAATTTGTTTAGCCAATTTAAATGCAAGGTTAAATATAACGAACTTTCCATATCCTCTATATGTTCTAGGGCTTCTGTGTCAAAAATGGAAATTCTTTCTTTGAATTTGTCAACTTGTAACTTTATGGAAAGAATATCATCTTTTGTAGCTTCAGATAATTTTAAGAAACCATCGTAGAAATCTTTTTTTGCTTCGGTTACAAAATATTCACTCTTGTTTTTTGTTTCTATAAGTAAAACAGAAAATGATTTCAAAAGAATAAAAACAAAATTGTCAGGACGTTGGACTAACAGCCTTGTTGTAGCACCTCGTAAATGTTTGAAGTTGTTTATTTGACCAACATCCGTAGACATTAAATTCATATATTTTTCTACCACCCAAAATTCTGCTTTTAACCCTTTCTCAGTATCATCTGGAAGCCATTGTTTTCTTGCATATTTTGAGTTCATATACAAGTCGATAAAAATTTTAAACTCTTGGCTTCCGTTTTCTTGTAACCCCATTTCGCATGCCTGTTCCATTGCGTCTATTGCGGCTTTCCTCTGAATGGCTGTTTCTTCATAAACGAATTTTATTAAAAATCCTAAACACTTCTGTATCTCTGTATTGCCTTTATAAAAAGGAAGCCGTTCTAGCTTTTCATTTGTTTTTTCTTCGCTATTGTATTGTAGTAAATACTGCCGTAATTTAACAGTATAATATCCTTGTGGTTTTTTGCTTATGTGTGCGGTAATGGTTTTTGAATTGTAATCAATAGTATAATCTTCAACAACGCCTATTATTGAAAGCCGGTAAATTGCTTTGAAAGTATCCCCTTCATTTCGAATTTGGACAAATAGATTTTTAATTGTTGGAATTAAATTTTCCGGAATTGAAATACGCTCGTTAAAAGCCTTTTTGTATTGCGTTTCTAAATTGTTTATAAATACATCTTTGTCATGGCAAAAATCTTGAGCATCCCTTACTATTATTTCTGTAAATCTTAATTGATTATCCAATAAATATTTTGCTATCCGTTCAATTCCATTATTCGTAAATGGAATTATTACATGAAAATCAGAATTAGTATTCTTGTCTTCTAATAACTTTTCTATTCCTGCTTGTGACGAAGATTGGGTGTGTTGAGAAAGCCAATTGTAGCCAGTCATGTTAACTGGTTTTTCTGTCATAATAAAATTCTTAATGAAATTGCCGATTTGGGCTGCATTAGGAATTGCTTCTGTGTGTATATAAAATGGAAGATTGTCTCTATCTAAATAAATGCTGCCAATATTTTGGTTAATATATAAAACTTGTCTGCCCGTAGTATTAGTTTCAGCTTTGAGTCTAATCGGTATTCCGAATTCTTCAAATACTTTTTCTTCGATTTGATTTGTAAACTTGTGAGATGGAAATTTTATTTCTATTAATAATTCGGATAATAAATGTTTTTCTTTCGAAATTCCCTTAAAATTATTTCTATGGAAGGTCAATAAAATATCTTTATCAATTGATACTGTTCGATGTTCTATTGTCTCTGCTAAATCTCCATCCTCCGTAACTGTCTCTATCTTTTCGAAAGTATTTATTTCTTGTTTATTAAACAAGATTAAACCCAAAGCCAATTTCCTGTCTCTTCCTCCCCGCCCCGCTTCTTGGTAATAACTTTCGATAGAACTCGGATAATTGAAATGAGTAACAAATCGGATATTTGGCTTGTCAATACCCATGCCGAATGCTTTAGTAGCTACTAATAAATCTAAATGATGATTAACGAAACCCGATTGACTTTTCTCGTTTTCGGTATCTCGTTCATGGACACCGTCGCTGCCTAAAAACGTTCCGATTTTTAATTTTTCAAACTTTTGTTGCAAATTTGCAGCATTGTCTGTTACTCCAAAATACCAATTCCTATGTGGGCAAAATATTAAGCCTGCATTACTTTCTTTTCCTTGTTTATCATAAAAAGTAGTTGGGTCAAAATTTTCCAAACGAATGTCTATGCCATTAAATGCTTTTCTGCCTTCCTCTAATATTTGTTCATTATTGGAGAAGATTTTATAATAATCTGGAATAACGCTGAGTTGGTGTGCCAATGCAAATTGCTTTGCTTCACCCAATGCCTGTTTGTTGCTCCAATCATTCAACCCTTTTTTCGGATCAATATCCGCTACTATTTGAACAATTTTAAATTGTAGTTCGGGCCGGTCTGACTTTTCAAGCCTTACTATTGCTGTTTCTTCTGGGATTTCTAATTCCCTTTGAATATCGGAAAGTACGTCGTAGGAAGCCGTAGCAGTTAGGGCAAAGAAAGGTATATGTTCCCTATCTTTTGAAAGGCAATATTTCCTGGCATTGTCTCCCAAGCGTAAATAGGATGTCCTAAAATCATGTCCCCATTCTGATACACAGTGTGCCTCGTCAATCACGCAATAACTGAAATAATGATTGTTTAATTGACTTGTTTCTAATAGCTCTTTTCTAAAAGTGGTGTCTTGCAGCCTTTCAGGTGAAACAAAAGCAAATAGGGTTTGTGCGTTTTTTATCTTCTCCAACGCTATTTTTCGTTCATAGTGATTTAGCGAAGAATTTATATATATTGCGCCGTCAATTCCATTTTTTAAAAGCCCTTCAAATTGATCTTTCATTAGAGACTTAATCGGGTCAATTATAATTGTTATCCCAGGTTGCAACAGAGCAGTTAGCTGATATGTCAGGGATTTACCTGTGCCTGTTGGAAGAAGGCCAATAACGCTTTTTGTCTGTATCGCACGGTTGATAATTTCAACTTGACCAGGTCTGAAATCTGTTTTGCGAAAAATATTTTGAAGGAAATATTCCAGTTTCTTAACCTGTAAGTCATCTTCAATGAAGACATTTTTTTGCAAATTCCTTGCACCGAGTGGTTTGTAAGGAATAAGTTTTCCGGTTTTAAATGTTCTGCTTGTTTTCGGTGAATGGGTTGAGCGAATTAAAACACTTGTTTCGGCTTTTACGGTGCTGTCTATTGGTACAAGTCCGCTCCTTTGTAAAACTGAAATGTCAATGAATAAGTGGTAATGTATATTTCTGTCAATTTGATTGGCCCATTTTAATTTTGAACAATCGAAGCGGTTGTTGTTTTCGACGAACAGATTTAGTTTTGGCAGATTTACCTTTTCTCCTTTTAGATCTAATAGAGAAGAGAATAAAATTTCTAAATCTTCAAAGGCTAATTTTCCACACGGAATATCTTTTTCAATTACAGCAACATTCCATTCGCTTTCATTAAGGTTTAAATGCCCTTCAAATAGTAGGTGAATTATTGTTTTTTGTATTCGGGCAATTGCAAAAGGAATTAAGCTAAATTCTAAAGCGGCAACCCCTTCTTGTTCGTTGTAAATAGGTTGTTCGAAATTTTGCTTTAAGATTGAAAAATATTGTTCTGATGCAAGTTGGCGAATAGGGGTTGTTTTTTCGTAAACTAATTTCCAATCTCTTGTTTTTATTCTAATTGTATTATTCCATTTAGCTCTTTTGATTGCCTCGTCCCTGTTATTGTCAATTATTTGTTGCTTATGTTCATCATGTTGGCTTCCGTCTATTTCTAAAACGAAGCCTCGTTGTCCATTTATAGGGTAGGGGTATTCTAAAGAGAAATCGAGCCGTTGATCATTGAATATTTGAATGGTTCCATTGATGAATTTTTCTATCTCATCCTTCGCCGTGGCTGAAAAACGTAAAATACTCTCAAGCTCTCTTTGTGTTTCGATAATTTGAACCCAAAATTGCCCGGCACATTTTGGCAATTGCGTGTATAGAAAATCTTCCTCAAAAGAACTTCCCAAATTTTCCCAGGTATTTATTTTTCTTTTTGCTATACTGGTATCATTTATCGTTGGGTCAATAACATGTAATGATTTATATAGGGTTTCTACGAACTTATTTTCCGTTATAAAGTCATGCTTTATTGTTCCAATCTCTAGATTTTTTTGATCTTGCTTAGTAATTTCGTATGCTTGTAATATTTTATTTTCAACCCATAGAGAGGGCTTTGTGGGCAATCCTCTGGATATAATATTATGAGCAACGCACAAGATTTCTTGCATTTCATTGTTTACTCTGTGAATAGTCGAATAAACTTCAATATCAAAATAGGATAGTTGGCTCAGCAGGCCATTAACTTCTGTTGATGGGTATTCGTTTTCTAATGCATTCTTTACAATGTCAAGTATAAAGCCTGCCTGTAATTGGGTCATAGTTCAAGGATTGGGTTATCGGCATGAATCTGTCCAATATTTAAGGTTGCATAACGCTTAACAATAAATATACAAGACTTCTATACAAATTGCAAAAAATCGTTATTTATATTTACAAAATGGTTAGATGATTCATTTCAAGAAGGAGAACTTTGGAGATTCTACAACAATTTTTGAGCTAGCCTCCTCTTTATTCACTAATCTTATTCCTGACACTTTGTACCTGATAGATCTTCAATGTTATATTTCCTTTTTATTCCCGCTAAGGGATCAATTAGTTGGAAAAACTAATTTATTCGTTATTTGCTTATAATCACATTCTTAAAAAATATTTTTCAGAGCCTCTGATTCCACTCTGAAAATTCCTTTTCCCGCAACCATATATTCGCTGAAGAAAATCGCGTAGTATGGAAAAGGTAAAAGAATTGCACCCGCAAACGGGAAATAGGGTCTTTCGTGATCAGCTGGTTACCCAGGCAGATCTCCAAGTTTTCAAAGAGGACCTACTCCTGTCCATTAAAACGCTCATTCAAAACAACAACTCCCAACTAGCCAAGAAATGGCTGAAATCCTACGAGGTTAAGAAATTATTGAATATCTCTCCTGGCACCTTACAGACCCTTCGGAGTAATGGCTCTCTGCCTTATACCCGAATTGGCGGCATAATTTACTATGACGCCGAGGACATCAACAGGATGTTAACGGACCGGAAACACAATGGTATCAAGGAACCCTGGCCGGCTTCTAAAAAGGATAATTCACACAAAAATTACAGGTATGCGAAATGAGACATTATTTACCAGAACCATGCCTCCTAGCATCGAGGAAGTGAAAATTTACTTTAGCCAAAAAGGGATGCCTGACATGGAAGCGGAGCATTTTTTCCTTTTCTATGAAAAAAAGCAATGGAAGAGCAAAGGCGGCAATTTTCTGAAAAGCTGGAAGAACATTGCCTGGAATTGGATAAAGGGAGTTTTTAGCTACAAGCCCTGGTTATTTAATAAAGGTGTTCATTGAGTAATTCTATGGACTTCCATTAAGAAATGGGTAGGAGTAAAAAATATGACCATGTACTATATCTGTAAATTTTCCGAAACCTGGTCCATTTATGACGGAACCAGGAATAATAGTCGCCAACTGGATAGCAAGGAGGTCGAATGCCTAAAGCTGCTTTTTCCTGGATTATTGCTGGATAGCGGCAAAATCCTTACGGCGATTCAAATTTCAAGTATTAATCCGAGCAAGCTATTACAACTGCCGAATCCTGAAAACCAGGGTAGTTCAAAGAAATAGGAGACCCGGACCAATAAAGCGGGATTTCAGAGTTTATAAATCGATCCTATGTACTATATCCGCAAATATTCAAATTGTTGGGCGATCCATAATGATGATACTGGCGAAAGCCGTCCATTAGCACCGGAAGAAGTGGACGCCGTACTAATAGAATTCCCTGCCCTGGCCGATCCCAAAGTCCGCACCATTTTTACCGACACCATAGAAACAATCAACGTCAATCTACCCTATCCACAACGTACCCAATCCTAGCAAGCCTCAAGCGATTCGGATAGATGCTTAGAGGTTTAACCAATATGATAGCATTATAGCTTCCCCTGACGGGAGTGTACCACCGTGCCTTTTACGCACGGAGCAAGATGTATAGTTGTGCACAACTAAGGGATTTTATGGCGTCTTTAAATTTTGGCAACAGCATCGGCAGAAATGCATTTCAGTGAATCATCTTTAAATTATGCGATATGGGACGTCGGAAAGTACCTGAAGATTTAGCCCTACACCATGAGATAAAGACCAGGGTTAACACACGTAAGTACCAGGAATTGCTGAGGATTTTACGCCAAAGCCCCAATAAGGACATGAGCAGCCTGCTTCGGGATTTTCTCAATGACCGGCCTGTTAAGGTATTCACCCATGACCAAACCCTGGATAACCTGATGGAAGAGTTGGCAAAGCTGCGGATGGAAATAAAGGCTATTGGCGTCAACATTAACCAGATCACCCGATTATTCAATACCTATCCCGAAACAAGGCGTAAGGAGATTTACGCCAGAATGGCCTTCGCCGAACACAGGGCCTTGGAACCCAAGATCGATCAATTATTAACGATCATTTCAAAATTGGCAAAAAAATGGTTGTCAGAATAAAAACAGGAAAATCCATCAAAGGAGTGCTCAACTACAATGAGTTTAAAGTCAACCAGGGAAAAGCTGAATTAGTGCTGGCGACCGGTTTCTCCTGCGAAGTAGAGGAATTAACGTTTTCACAGAAATTACGCCGTTTTGAACAACTGAACCAGCGGAGTGAGAAAACGAAGACGAATGCCGTTCATATCTCTTTAAATTTCCCCCCGGAAGAAAACCCTAATACAGAGACCCTGCAAAAAATCGCAGCCGATTACATGCAACGAATCGGATTCGGGGAACAGCCCTATTTGGTCTATCAGCACCATGACGCCAATCATTCGCATATTCATATCGTAACGACCTCGATCAGGGCGAAGGGGCGACCTATCAAATTGCATAATCTTGGCAAGCTCAAATCGGAACCGGCCCGGAAAGCCCTGGAACAGGAATACGGGCTTATCCAGGCAGAAAGTCGAAAACAGACCAAAGCCTTCACCCCAACCCCGGTCAACCTGGAAGCCGCCAACTATGGCAAAGCGGAAACAAAAGCCACGATCAGCAACATCGTCCGGGAAGTGACCACCAACTACAAATTCACCTCTCTGGAGGAATTGAATGCGATTTTGCGGCTGTACAAGGTGACGGCCTACCGGGGAGCCGTCGATAGCCGTCAATATGTAAACCGGGGATTGAGCTACAGCATGGTAGACAGAGACGGCTATAAAATAGGCATACCTATTAAAGCCAGCTCAATTTATACCAGTCCCACGCTAAGCAACCTGGAAAAGATGTTTGAGCGAAACAGGCTGAAAAAGATCCCCTACAAGAAGTACGTCCAGGGAAAGCTGGATGCTGTGGTCGCCCGGAGTAGTAGCCTGGAAGGTCTGATCGGAGGTTTACAACAGAAAAACATCCAATGCCATTTTGAACGTAATGAGAAAGGAGAAATCCGGTCCCTCTACTTTATCGACCCGTTCAACCGGACAATATACGATGCCGGGGAACTTGGCTATACGCTGGAATCCTTATTCAGTAAACTGAAATATAAGAGTGCCAGCCAAACAGCCAGGCAGAAACCTGATAATTCCCTGAAAGATCCTGCCACCCTGGAACGGTTCAAAATGGATATCTCCCTGGAAATCCTTAAAAACCTGATGGCGACCGAACAAAGCGGCCCCGGCCTGGACCCCGGATTCACCAGGAAGAAACGGAAAAAGAAAAGAAAACCCCGGTAAACTCATCAACCTGGTTTCCATATAAAAATGATCGAGTATGCAGAGCGGAGAGAACATACAGGCATTACATCGGATATTAGACCTGACCCGGTTTATCAGCATTCTATTGTTGTTGCTACATTTTTATAGCGCCTGCTATCCGGCCTTTACAACCTGGGGATTAACATTTTCATTCCTGGATACGATGATCTTTAACTTTTCGAAAAATTTGTTCTTTTTAAGCGGGATCAACAAACCCAAGCTGGCCTCCCTGGTATTGCTCATTGTATCACTGATCGGCGTCAGGGGCCGGAAAAGCGAGAAGCTGACCTTACCGCCCACCCTGTTCTATATTTTGATAGGTTTATTGCTGTTTTTCATTTCTTCGTTATTCTTGGGACTAACCATAGCGGAAACTACGCTGGCCGAATTATACATAGGGATCACCACCATAGGCTATTTGTCCATCATGGCGGGAGGTTCCCGGATGACCCGGCTACTCCACCTGAAATTAGGAAAGGATATTTTTAATGAAATGAATGAGACTTTCCCCCAGGAGGAACGGAAACTGATCAACGAGTATTCCGTTAACCTGCCAGCCCAATACAACCTGAAGGGAAAAACCAGGAAGTCCTGGATCAATATCATCAACCCATTCCGCGCCCTGTTAGTCTTAGGAACGCCAGGAGCCGGGAAAAGCTATTTCGTGATCCGGCATGTGATTAAACAGCACATGGAGAAAGGCTTTACCTTTTTCATCTATGATTATAAATTCCCCGATCTGACCCGGATCGCCTTCAATACCGCTCTGCAAAACTTCCAGAAATACCCCGTCCCGCCCAAACTATACATGATCAATTTTGACGATCTTTCGCGCTCTCACCGCTGCAACCTGCTTTCCCCGGAAACAATGCTGGACATTACGGACGCCACTGAATCCAGCCGGACGATGATGCTGGCCCTGAACCGGGAATGGATCAAAAAGACCGGCGATTTTTTTGTAGAATCCCCGATCAATTTCACCACAGCGATATTCTGGTATCTGAAGAAATACGAGAACGGAAAGTATTGCACCTTGCCACATTCCATTGAATTGGCTCAAATCGAATATAGCAAGCTATTCCCGGTATTGAGCCTGGAAACGGAGATAGAAGTACTGATTAACCCCTTCATATCAGCCTATGTCAACGGAGCTATGGATCAATTGGAAGGACAAATTGCCAGTGCCAAGATAGGAATGGCCAGGTTATCCTCTCCACAACTATATTATATCCTCTCTGGCAATGATTTTACCCTGGACATAAACAACCCTGCACAGCCTAAAATAGTGTGCGCAGGGAACAATCCCAGTAAACAACAAATTTACGGCGCAGTATTATCCTTATGCGTGGAACGTATGCTAAAGCTGGTAAACCGAAAAGGACAAATGAAAAGCAGCCTGGTTTTCGATGAGTTCCCCACCATCTACGTGAATAACATGGATAACCTGATCGCCACGGCCAGGAGCAATAAAGTAGCCACGACCCTGGGCGTACAGGATTTCTCCCAACTTAGAAAAGACTATGGGAAGGAGCAGGCGGAGGTCATTATGAACGTATCCGGGAATATCATAGCCGGACAGGTCATTGCCGATACAGCCAAGCTCCTAAGCGACCGGATTGGAAAGATCATGCAGGAAAGGGAATCGGTATCCATAAATTCCAATGATACTTCTGTGAGCCGCTCCATGCAACTGGATGCCGCCATCCCCCCCAGCCGGATCGCCAATTTGAGTTCCGGGGAATTTGTCGGAGCGGTAGCTGACGATCCACAACAGCGCATAAAACTGAAAGCTTTTCATGCAGAGATTGTAAACGATCATGTCGCCATACAACAAGAAGAGGCAAAATACCAGAATCTGCCGGTAATCCGGACCATCACGAACGAGGAAGTCATGCAGAATTATTACCAGGTTAAAAAAGATATCAAAGATCTTATTGAAAAAGAAATGACAAAGATTCAAAACGATCCATCCTTAAAGGAATTACTCGAAAAAAAGAAACCCGTTAAAAAATCAAATGTAAGTATGTAAACCATTTAATCACTTTTAAATTATGTTTTATGAATGAGGACAATTATCAATTTCTGGTTCGTGCGTTGGGGAAATTAGGGTTTGAGGACAGTTTGAATGACGCTCTTCGAACAAAAATGCAATTGAATTTCCCCTCATTCGAGCTGAAAGCCAAAGTCAATTATGGCAACGAGCACATGATCCATGAGTTAAAATTCGATCAGAAAAAGGCGGGCGACCTTTATTTTTTGAATGCGCAAAATGTCACCCTGGTTAAAGAAAACCAGGAAGAAGTCAAACAACGGTTTCCTTTCTTCAACCAAAAGGGGTTTTCCAATGAGGAAACCTATAACTTAATGAAAGGACGATCTGTCCGGAATAAGGTGAATATTGAGGGCAAAGAGATCACCCGATGGACCCGCATAGATTTCGCCGCTGAGAAAAATAAGAATGACAATTTTGTTTTCCGGAACGCAAAAGAAGAAGACTCTAATTTTAGCCTCGCAAAAGAATTAAGCAAGCTTCCTATTCAAAACCTTAGCCAGGAGGACAAGGAATCACTATTGAAGAGCTTGCAAATGGGCAATCGGGAGTCTGTAATTATACGACATGAAGGCCAACGGGAGCGGGTTTTTTTGGAGGCTTCCCCTGGTACGAATTCGATCAATGTCTATAATAGCCAAAGTGAACGGATCAGCTTTTCTAACAGTAAGATCCAGGTAATGCACGAAGAAAAGGGCAAGGAACTACCCGACCTGACTAAGAAAATGATGGAAAAGGTCAATGATCCTGGACTAGGGAAAGAGCAAAAGAAAAAAATATCCTGAAATAAGTAAAAAACCGGCATTTACAGAATGATGCCGGTTTTTAAATATATATTCAAGTCAAGTTCAACCAGAATGACTGGGCATTATTTTCCCCCTTCTTTGGCAGCCAGTAGTTTTTCCATCAAAGCGATCTTTTCATCCTTCTCTTTCAAAAGCGCCGTGTACAGCTTCCTGTTTTCCTCTACTACTTCTACCAATTTTTCGATGGGGTTAAAAGTATATTGGTTATTGCCAACGTTCGTGGCATGAGCATTCGAACCTTCATAGTTATTTTGAATATTAAAAATAGCTGCCTCTTCACTGAAGTTCTTAATGGCGTCAACTGGAACTTTTAACGCCTTTGCGACTTCTTCTAAAATCGGCGGATCAATCAATTCCCGTTGTTCTAGCAGGGATATTTTTTGCTGATTCCAGTCATTCCCCAATTCGGAGGCCAAAGCGTCCTGCTTCAGGCCGAGCATTTCCCGCATGCGTTTTATATTTCTTCCTTGATGAATAGTTTTTTCAGACATAGCGATATGTATAAAATAATCAAATTTATGAATATTCCAAGTCTATTCTTTACAGTAAAATACTGGTAACGTACAAATATAAATTGTTTTATACAAAAAAGGAGGATTGTTTCTTTGTGTCGTACAAGAAAGCGCACCATTGGGTGACCTTCACAGTATACGGCTATCGATAACGGGTTGCCAGGATTGGCCGGCAAGAAACAAGATTTTTCTATGCCAACCTGTTATCAAATGATCCATCCAAAAATAATAGCCAACCGCAGCCCAAAAAGTGAGCAAAAACGCCTCCGCAAGAGGGAGATTCTAAAAACCCGGTTTGAATCCGGACAGGTAATAAATTTCGAACAGGTTTTTGACATTTACTCTAAAACCGCACTCGCGGAAGATATCTATATTTCATTTTACACCTTCATTAAGAAAAAAGAAGATCCAGGACGATTCACACTGCATGATATATGCCGACTGGCGAATTTGTTCAATCTTGACTTTTCCATTGCATTAGATTTTATTCTCACACAATTCAAAACTGTAAAAAAATGAGACAGTATTTATTTGATTACCCGCGTTTAAAAGACTTTCCACGAGAAGAACCAGACACCATGTTGGTTAGAGCATTAAAAGATACGGACTTAAAACAATTAAAACATGAGCTGAATGTCTGGTGTCAAATTGGTATTATTTCTGAAACGAAAGCATATCATACCCAAGAAGAACGGGAGGTTATCCAGCGGTTTTGCTCCGATTTTTATCCTTTAATTGACGCTTTGTTTTGCATCGGAAAAGCGTTGGCAGACCAGGATAACGAAGCTATTTATTCCGAGGTATTAGCCGATTATATTTCAAATTACTATAAACCGGAAGATGAAATATTAGGTCCCTTTGAATTCATCGAATATTTCTTTTCATCGATAAATATCGAATGCACACGCTCATTATTATGGGTCCTGTTTGAAGCAGTGGTGATATATAGAGGTGAGTTAGAAAAGCAAATGAGCAAAGAGGATATAGTCCTAATGTACGAACGTTTTTTAGTTATTGCAGAAAGCGCCTTTTCGATTAAAGAGAAAAGAAAGCAATTCGATAAGGAATAGGAAGTTGCCACGCCGAAGGAATTAAGGCATAAATGATTTGTATGGAATACAATAATAAACATCAAGAGATAGAATGGCAACAGCCTGCCTTTTTAAATCAGGAAGAGAGAAACAATCCCTTTTTGGTTATCCACGATTTTTTTGATAGCAGTTACTTGTTCCATGTGCGGGAAGTATGGTGGAATTATTTGTATTACGCCTTTTCCAGTCAGGAGGCTGATGGCCTTCCAGCCTTCACTAGAGCCGACTTATTATGTATCCACAAGGCAATTTTAAAACTAATAGAGGCTGCTTCCCTCATTGATAAATTGAATTTGCAGGATAATATAAAGGAGATCATTGAAAATAATCCAGTGCATAATCCGGACGGCTGATTGGTATGTAGAGAGTTGTACCATCTTTCCCCAGAGCTTGAGTTAAACGTATAAAAATTTAAAATCTATTTTATGAGTAGCGACAATATAAACAAACTGCATGAAGAGCTCCGATACCTGGGTTTTGGAGATAGCCCTTTACTTCGGGATCAGTTGGAGCAGGAACTAGATAAGGGCCAAAAATCTTTCCAGTTATATACTGAATCCTTTTTTTCTGAAAATTGCAAATTGGAAGTTATTCTTTATTTCAATCATGCCGTTCAGCAAGGGATATATTTATTCAATAGGTATGATGCTCTTTTACGATATATTGATGAGCCAGATAGAGTTCGGTCCCAAACGTTTTATATCTATAATGGAACCGGAATTACGTTTAAGGAGGCATTTAACCTTTTACAGGGACGTGCTGTACATAAGCAGCTATCGGATATAGAAGGGAATAAATACAGTGCCTGGATACAGTTAAACTTTGAACAAAAGGACCTCAATAATAACTATAAAGTAAGGCAATTTAGAAACGAATATGAACTGGAAAAAATATTGGAGAAATACCCTATTAAAGAATGGAAGCATGACCAGTTGAGGAAATCGCTGGTCCGATCCTTAGAAAAAGGTAATCTGCATGTGGTGACTTTTGAGAGGAAGAACAAAGAGGAAAAGAAAGTTATCGAAGCAAACCCCCAGTATAAAAGCATAAACATTTACACCATTAATTATGGGTTTAAATAATTCCTCTATGAGAACTATTGCCAGGACGTGCAAATGGAATGTTAGGAGAATTTAGGACAGGACTTTCATGGTGATAATTTGAGAAGTATAGGTCTGGTGTATCGACACCGGACCTTTTTAGCTTGAATTGCACCCAGGAGAATATAATATTTTTTAGAGAAATACCCAACTTTCCTTTCTATGCAAAATGTTAATTGAATCCAGGATGGCCGAATGCTTATGTTTAGTGTCGCGCTAATCGACACGGTAATGGGCCAAATCAACACGCTTATTGCCAAACATACACGCTGGTGAAATCTAACGTAGAATTAGAATGTGGGCGAGTCGGAAAAGGCGACTGTTGTAGGACGTTAGTAATTTGTTAAAATGCTGCCCATAGGGAAAACACTTATTGACTTTAGAAATGGTTCTAGGTAATTTTAAGTAGAACCCTTTTCACCGTGGAAAATACTCCTATCCTGCGGACGGCCCAATTTCTATTGCTGAGATGGTGTGGTAATAATGCAATTCCCTCCATAGCTATTCCTGCAATCAGAATGCTACTCACACTACCATGTGGAAAATCAGTTCCATTTCGTCTAACTATTAGTATTAAGTCTAGCGGTTATTAGATAGTATTTGAAACATATCAAATAGCCGGTTCAACGTGGGAGTAAACGAACTGTAGATTACTCCTGCATGGGGAAGTTATGGTGTTACTGCCTGGGTAGCGAGGGGAAGGTAATTTCCGCCCATTTAAATTTTGCTAAACCTTGTAATATGTTACCCAATAGTGAAACACTGTACAAAGATTTGCTGGTTCAAATCAATGACCTGTCCGCTGAAAAAGATGTGCTTACACGAACGGAGAAAATTGTGGACGCCATTATGAACGTGTTAAATAGACTGAAAGAATTAATCAAGGAAAATGGCTTTAAAGATGAGGACGAAGAAATAGCTTTTTACAAGTATAGTAAGCCCAAATTCCACGCTTTGTACATTTACCATGCGACAGTATTCAATGTAGAATCGGACAAGCCATTGGGGAGTAAAAAGGCTACACACAGATATTTTCACAACGAACTGAGAAGGATTGATAATTTTTTTTATCACAACCTGGACCTATATAAGTATTACAGGTCAGACAAGACCCACATGGATAAAGAATATTTCACCAGGGGCCAGGGATTTAATAAGGGTTTTGTGATTGATATTGTGACCCCTATTATTGACCGGGAATTTTGCACCTTGCATAGCATAAAGATCGCTTTGCTGATCGCTTACCAGCAATTACGGGAATACTTGCAAAATGCCATGCTGGAAGGGGATTCCCCAGCAGCAAACCCTGTATTCGGTCCTGATCCGGAGCCGATCACATGGACAGATGCCAAAGTAGGACTGGTAGAGTTGGCCTATTCCTTACATGCGAAAGGATCTTTTAACCACGGGAAAGCGGACTTAACACAAATTATCGCGCACCTCGAAAAAGACTGGCACGTCGAATTGGGCAATACTTCCCGAACATTCCAGGAGGTCCTTTCCCGGCAAAAAGGCATCGCTTCCTTCCTGGAGAAGTTAAAGAAGGCGCTATGGCGACGCAACATAGAAAATAGCGAAGAATAAGCAGCAGGAAATCAATGGTTATGCTCGAAATATTTTCCGGTAAAGCGGTACATAATTGATTTATTCGTCACTGTCCCATCTTCTGTAACCACTGGAAGCCTTATTGTTTTTTTACTGGAATCATACACAATAAGTTTCACCGGACGTTCGGGCCTGTCAACAACAGAAAAGAAATTAAAGGAAAAGCTAAGGGAATTTCTGATCCCAGTCTTCGTTTTAATCAATTTTATGCGTTCATTAAGCGAATGACCGGTAATATAGAACGCTTGTATACCCTGGTACGAATCTTTGGTTGAAAAAATGGCGTGATTCACGGCTAAATAATACGTCTTGTTGTTGTTTTTTAACAAATAGATGTTGGAATACCAAACGCCCGGATCACCTTCAGCGGTTGAATCAATAATAACTTTGGAATATACCTTTCCGCCAGCTTTAAATTGATAAACGTTCCTAAAAAAATGCATGGTGCCGCCGGTCCAGGTATCCCACGAGTAAATTCTAAATAGACGATCCGCAGAGGTAGCTATAGTCAGCTTCTGTTCTACCAATTTTGTAAAGGGATAATTGATAGTAGCGGCGAATCGGGAAGTGAAGGTTAGGAGGGAGTTTTGAAAATCAACGTTGGCCTTTTCGAGAGAATCAGATTGGCTAACTAAGTCACCATTCCGTTGGTAATCTCTCCAATAGTCAATTTGCTTAAACGCTTTGAGCAGGGCATTTTCTGCACTTGTTAAGTCCTGCCCGAAAGAGGTGAGAAGGAGAAGGGATAGGATAGCAGTAAGTAGAACTTTCATGATTGAAGGTAAGATTTTCACGATTTAAACGGACACGTTGGCCAACTTCTTATTGATTTTTCAAATATTGCATCCTAACAGAGCATGGATAGTAGAAGATTGGAAACATTCAATATAAAGGCTATGCAAAATAGCTTGAAAAATAATGGGTTAAAAAATATTTTCCAGAGCCTCTGATCGCACTCTGATTTTTCCCTTCTTCGCAACCCCATATTTGCTGAACAGAACATCGAATGAATTTTCTCACGTAAATCGAATGTGTATGTTCAGCTATCTGACAGGGCAGCAATTCTTATTATTAACAGCCGGTCTCTTCGCCCTCTACTACGGAGTAGTTGCCCTTTACTACCGTAGGCGTTCAGAGCAACCGGCATTTTCCACGAAGACACAGGCATTGCCTACCACTGGTACGGCCATCGTGGGCACGCCGAAGGACCTGGTGGGCGTCCCCGCCCCGGAATGGGAAGAGGAACTGGAAATGTTCCTGGAAACAGAGCCAGAAGGCAACTATTCCATCGAAATGCTGGATGACGACGACAGCATCCTATTAAAGGAAGCCGAAAGGGTGGTAGAGCAAATCCAGGACGTCATCACCCACATTGCTTCCAATCCGCCGAACCCGGAAGAAGTATTTACCAGGATCAGGGCCATCGTTCGGCAATACCGGATTTTCGAAAATACGGAGTACTTCGAAGCGGTCAACGCATTCATTGCCCAGGCCGTCCAGCGGGAATGTGAGATTCAATGGACCAGCGATGACCTGCTGGTATTATGGAAATAGGTAGATAGAGTGAGTGTTAGTGAGGTGGATGAGCAAAGGCCCGCCTGTGGTGAGAGTGATAAAGTGTACGTGAATACAGGCGGGCTTTGCTTTTGAGGTATGTCATCTATTTTTTAACGATAAACGAGAGTGATTATGTGTAGCGTGAAAATGTCGGGATACTCCCGTAGGAAAGTCTTGGCAGGGACTATAATGCTGCTAAGTAGTGTAATGGTGAAAGCACAGACCGGGGACGGTAACGCCGGAATCAGCGAGGCCACCACCTTAGTCAAAGGGTATTTTGCCACGGGTACTACCTTACTCTATGCCATCGGGGCCGTGGTAGGGCTGGTGGGAGCTGTAAAAGTGTTTAACTCCTGGAACAGCGGAAGCCAGGAAACCTCCAAGCTGGCCGCAGGTTGGTTTGGTAGCTGCATCTTCCTGGTCGTCGTTGCCACGGTATTAAAGTCATTCTTTGGGGTGTAGGGGGTAGGGATGTGTCCGGCGGCAGTAGGGCATTGGGGCTGCCGTTGCGACGCTCCGTTCATCGTCCCGTAATCCTGTTCGGCAAATAATATAGACAGACAGAAAAAGGTTTTGTTATGGCTACCGTGTACGAGATCAACAAAAGTATTAACCGCAGCATAGAATTCAAAGGCATCAAAGCACAGTACATAATGTACCTCGCCGCCGGGCTGGTAGCTTTACTCGTACTGTTCGCTATCTTATACATGACCGGTGTAAGTATTTATATCTGCCTGGGAATCGTGCTACCCGCCGGGGGCGGCCTCTTTATGGCCGTACAGCATTACAGCAAGAAATACGGAGAGCACGGATTATTGAAAAAAGCGGCCCAAAGACACTTGCCTACAGGCATTCAATCCCGTTCCCGGAAGATTTTTAACCAGTTAAAGGAGACCCGAAATGAGAAAGAGACAAACGCTGGAAAAACTCCTGCCGATCTATAAGATAGAAAATGATTGCCTCCTGTCCAAACAGGGGGATATTACCCTGGCTTTCGAGGTAGTCCTGCCGGAGATATTCACCTTGTCTACGGATGATTTCGAAGCCCTGCACCAGGCCTGGGTAAAAGCCATCCGGCTATTGCCGAATCATTCAATCCTGCACAAACAAGATTGGTTTGTAGAAGCCAACTATCCAGGAGATTTCACCAGGACCGAGCAATCCTTTTTGTCAGCAAGTAGCGAACGGTTTTTCAACGAGCGGCCCTACCTGGACCACGTATGTTACCTCTTCCTGACCAAAAAGCCGGACGGGCGCAAACCGTCTTCGGCCCTGGCCTCCAACTTGCTGAGGCCGGGCCTTGTACCGGCGCAGACGATAGAAAGCAAGCTGCTGGAAACCTTCCTGGAAAAAGCAGGACAATTTGCGAAGATCTTGCAGGATAGCGGCTATATACAGCTTCGCCGGTTGAACGGGGATGAACTGGCCGGGACTGAAGAGCAACCGGGACTATTGGAAAGGTATTGTTATCTGCTGCATCCGCAGGAAAGGCCCGTCATCCGGGATATCGAAGTCGGCCCGGAACTAAAGATTGGCAACCTGTATTGCCAGCTCTTCACCCTGGCAGACGTAGAAGACCTGCCGGGACTATGTGGCCCCCGGATCAATTATGACAGGTATAGCACGGATAAGACAAAATTCAGCGTAGGATTTGCGGCCCCCCTGGGACAGTTATTGCCTTGCAATCACCTGTACAACCAGTACGTGGTCATAGGTGATGCACAGGCCACCATAAAGAAATTGGAAAGCAAACGGCTGAGATTGCAATCCTTGTCAGCCTATTCCCGCGAAAACGGCATTAGCCGGGACGCAACCAATAATTTTCTGAACGAGGCCATTGGGCAACAGCGGATGCCGGTAAAAGCCCACTTTAATATCCTGACCTGGACGGACCAGAAGGAGAAGGTAAAAGATGTAAAAAATACCGTATCGGCGGCGCTGGCCCAAATGGACGCCCGCACCCGGCAGGAAACGGCCAGCGCCGCCCAGATTTATTGGGCCGGGATGCCGGGGAATGAAGCGGATCTGCCGGCAGAAGAAACCTTTGACACCTTTGCGGAGCAAGCCACCTGCTTTCTGAACATGGAGACCAGCTACCGCAGCTCTTTATCGCCGGTCGGTATCCGGTTGGGGGAACGCATTAACGGATTGCCGGTACAAGTAGACATATCGGACGAACCGATCACCAAAGGGATCTGCACGAACCGCAATAAGTTCATCTTAGGACCATCCGGGAGCGGCAAGAGCTTTTTTACCAATCACATGATGCGTTCCTACCTGGAACAGGGTGCCCATTGTGTCATTGTTGACGTAGGCCATTCTTACCGGGGATTGTGCGACCTGGAGAACGGGTATTATTTCACCTATTCGGAGACCGAACCGATAGCCTTTAACCCCTTCTTTATACAAGAAGATGAATTGGACACCGAGAAAAAGGAATCCATAAAGACGTTGTTGTTGGCCCTCTGGAAAAAGGACGACGAAAGTTTTAGCCGATCTGAATATGTATCCTTGTCGAATGCCTTGCAGGCATACTTCGATTATGTGAAGCAACAGCCGGACGTTTTTCCTTGTTTTAACAGCTTTTATGAATTCCTGAAGGGGATATTCCTAAGGAAACTTCGTCAGGAAGGCATAAAAGAAAAGGACTTCGACATTGATAATTTTCTCTATGTCCTGAAACCCTACTACCAGGGCGGCGAATACGATTACCTGCTCAATGCCCGGAAAAATCTCGACTTATTGGCGCAGCCCATGATTGTCTTCGAATTGGACGCCATTAAAGACCATCCGATCCTCTTTCCCACGGTCACCATCATTATCATGGAGGTCTTTATCAACAAGATGCGCAAGCTAAAAGGGGTACGGAAGATTATATTGATAGAGGAAGCCTGGAAAGCCATTATGCGGCAGGGCATGGCTGAATACATTAAGTACCTCTTTAAGACGGTTCGGAAATTCTTCGGGGAAGCCATTGTCGTGACGCAGGAAGTAGATGATATTATCAGCTCATCCATTATCAAAGATGCCATTATCAACAACTCCGACTGCAAGATCCTGCTGGACCAAACCAAGTACATCAACAAATTCCAGCACATTCAGGACCTGCTGGGACTAACCGAAAAGGAAAAGACATTGATATTGTCCATGAACAAGGCCAATGATCCGGCACGGAAGTATAAGGAAGTGTTTATTTCATTAGGGGGGCAATTGAGCAAAGTGTATCGAACAGAGGTCAGCTTGGAGGAATATTTGGCCTACACAACAGAAGAAAAGGAAAAGATCAAAGTACAGGCGTATACGAAAAAATATGGCAGCATTAGAAAAGGTATCACCATGCTGGCCCACCAGATCAGGAACAAAACCGAATAATCAATTATAAAACCAACCGAAAATGAGCAATCAAATTGGAATGCTGCTAATTATGGCAAGCGTAACACTATTCTCCTGTCATAATAATACGCACAAAGAAGCGCCGCAGCTGGGAGATTTTCCGGGATTTCGAAAAGATATGGTCAGTAGCTTGTTGCCCACCCCCCCGGAAAAACCTGCCTTTTATATATCCGGAACGTATGTGCTGACTGATCAGGATGATTTTTGTATGACCTGGGACACCATCTGGGTTTCAAAAAAACCAAGCGAAGTAAATAGCTATAATGTCCGGAGGAAAACGGTCTTTCAACGAAGCGTTGGTGAACGGATATTCCCGCTGGAATGCTATCACCAGTCTTGGACGGGTAGCTACAATGCAGGAGCGGAAAAAATGGAAGCATTGACGGAAGCAAGGGAGTTGCAGGTCAATGCAAATAAAACCGGCGTAGAACTGGATGGGAACTTCTATAAGAAAGTGGAATAGCAATAGGGGGATATCGTATTACGAAAAAAAGAAAAATATGAAACGCCTTAGAAAGGGGGTAATGGTAACCCTAGCCTGTATGCTACTTTCTGTTTTGCCAACCAGTCACAGCCAGGCGCAATTCATCGACGCTATCCTGGAAGCGATCAAAGCAGCCATTAGAGCAGCCGATATTGCCGTCCAAAAAGCACAGAATGCCACCATTGAGCTGCAAATTGTCCAAAGGAAATTGGAAAATGAATTATCAAAGCTGAAACTACAGGAGATCGCCGATTGGACACAAAAGCAAAAGGACCTTTACCAGGAATACTTTGACGAACTGAAACAAGTAAAGACCATCATCGCCTATTATAAACGGGTATCGGATATTATTGATAAGCAAAAGCAATTGGTGGCGGAATACAAACAATCCTATGCCCTGGTGCAGCAGGACAAACATTTTAGTGCCAGTGAGATTAAGTATATGTATGCGGTGTATTCGGGCATTATAGACGAAAGCGTAAAAAACCTGGATCAGATACTAAACATCATTGAGTCATTCACCGTCTCGATGTCAGATGCGGAGCGGTTGAAAATCATTAACCGTAGCGCGGATGGGATCGAACAGCAGATCAGTGACCTGCGGAAGTTCAATAATCAAAATAGCCAATTGAGCCTGCAACGATCCAAAGACCTGGAGGAAGTGAATGCAGTTAAGAAATTATATGGGTTGTAAAAAAAGAAGGTATGAAACGAGTAGTGATGATAAGCGTGTTTATCCTGGTTGGAAGCTGTGTATTCTGCCAGAATAAGATAACAGTGATGCTGGAACAGATTGCCAAATACGAAGCCTATTTGACTTACCTGAAAAAAGGATATGATATCGTAAACAAGGGACTTACGCTGATCGGCGATATTAAACACGGAGATTTTAGCCTGCACAAAGATTACTTTAATTCCTTAAACCAAGTGAACCCAAAAATCAAGGTCGATGTAAAAATAGCCGCCATGATCGCTATGCAGGCCGAAATGCTGTCCGGTTACCAGGCTTATTATAGCAGGTTTCAGGCAGCAGGAGTATTTACGGGTCAACAGATCAATTACCTCTATCGGGTCTTTAGTGCGCTATTGGACGATGTGGCGGAAGACATGACGGAGCTAACCAACGTCATAACAGACGGGCAACTACAAATGAAAGACGATGAACGGATTAACCGGATTGACCAGTTGTATTCGGGCATGACCAGCAAGTACAATTTCCTGTACGCTTTTGGTGATCAGGTGCAGCTACAGGGCTTACAGCGACAAAAAGAATTACAGGAAACCCTGCACCTTCAAAAAATGTATTGATATGAAAAAGTGGATCATCGTATTGACGCTATTGCTGATAGGAGTGGTAGGCATACAACGGGCGGAGGCCCAGGCGCAGGAATTGGAAGAGTTAGCCCTCGATATTGAAAAGCTAAGCCAGTTGAAAGCCATTTTGCAGGAAATGTACGATGGGTACAAGATTCTTACCACAGGCTATAATACCATCAAAGATATAGCACAGGGAAATTTTTCAATGCACAAGCTTTTCCTGGACGGTCTATTGTCGGTTAGCCCTACGGTCAAAAAATACCAACGGATTGTAGATATTATTAATAGCCAGCAAACTTTAGTCACGGAATATAAAACGGCATTGGCGCATTTTAAAGGGTTACAACTATTTAGTAGTGCAGATATAAATTACCTGCAAAGTGTATATGATAACCTGTTTGATAAGTCCCTGCAAAACCTGGACGAATTGCTGATGGTAATAACAGATAATAAACTACGCGCCAGTGACGCCGAACGCATGAACGCGATCGATCGGATCTATAAAGACATGGAAGATAAACTGGAATTTTTGCGCGACTTCAATAACCACACAGGATTACTGGCCACCCAACGGCAAAAAGCCTTGCAAGAAAACCAATCCTTACAACGCCTCTACGGCATTCAACCATAAATTATGAAGAAGACAGTGATAGTGACAGCAGTAAGCATAGCTGCCTTGGCAATACCAATCATGGGGCAGGCCCAAACGACCGCCGATGAAGTGCAAAGCCTGCATACGGTCCTGGAAAATGTCTATGACCAGATGATCCCCCTTTGTTCGAAATTGATTTCCGTAGCCAGGGGAATAGCGGGGTTCGCCGCCACTTTTTATATTGGCTTTAGAGTGTGGAGACATATAGCGAATGCAGAAGCGATTGATTTTTTCCCCTTGTTCCGTCCTTTCGTACTGGCGATACTGATTGGCATATTTCCCAAAGTGTTGGCGTTGATGAACGGCATTCTAAAACCCACAGTGACGGAGACCGCCGCGATGGTGACCGATTCCAATAAAACGGTTCAGGTCTTGTTAAAGCAGCGGGAGGACGCTATTAAAGGCACCGATCAGTACAAGGCCTTGATAGGTCCGACCGGCGAAGGGGATCGGGACAAATGGTACGCATACACCCATCCGAAACAGGACCCGACAAAGGAAGGGTTTTTTGCCAGCATCGGCAACGATATGGCCTTTGCCCTGGACAAGATCGAGTACAATATCCGGTATTATATCAAACTATGGATCTCACAGATATTGCAGATCATCTATTATGCCGCTTCCTTGTGCATCGATACGATCCGCACTTTTCAACTGATCGTCTTAGCGATTTTAGGACCCCTGGTATTCGGTTTATCCGTTTTTGACGGATTCCAGCACAGCCTGACCACCTGGTTAGCCCGCTACATTAATATATACCTATGGCTGCCTGTAGCGAATCTCTTTGGAGCCATCCTGGGAAAGATCCAGGAGAACATGCTTAAAATCGACCTGGGCCAGTTACAAGCTGGCGGCGATACATTCTTTACATCCACGGACGCCGCCTACCTCATCTTTATGATTATCGGTATTATCGGCTATTTCACGGTGCCATCCGTAGCGAACTATATTGTTCACGCGCATGGGCACAACGTTTTATCGCAAAAAGTGACCAATACGGCCAGCAGCACGGCGAAGACCGTTGTAGGAGGGGCCATAAGCGGCAGTGTCAATACTGCGTCCTGGGCAGGTGGCCTGTTTACGCCGGATTATGAGTTGAAAAACGCCATCGAAGCGCAAAAGGCGTCAGGCACTGATAAAAGCGGCGGGAGCGGGTATCAGCATGATAAGCTCTCCGGAACGTAACCAGGCTATCCCTATTTCATCTATGACCATCATCTAAAAAAGGCAGCCATGTTTCAGCAATTTAAAAATATTGATACCGCTTTCAAGCATATCCGGGTATTTTCCCTGGCCTTCCTATTGGCAAACTGTATCATTTGCATTTATACCCTGTATAAGACCAGCCAGGTATTGAAAGCAGGCCAGAATAAAATATACGTCATAGCCAATGGTAAGCTGATGGATGCCCTGGCGACCGACCGCCGGGAAAAGCTGCCCGTAGAGATCAGGGATCATGTCAAAATGTTCCACTTTTATTTCTACAGCCTGGAGCCGGATAATGAGGTGATTAAAGCGCATACGACGAAAGCCCTGTATTTGGCCGATGCCACCGCCAAGACGGAATATGATAACCTCAATGAAACCGGCTATTATTCCGGTCTTCAGTCCGGCAATGTCAGTCAGCAGGTGGAAGAACCGGACAGCATACAGGTTAATATCGACCAGCAGCCCTACTATTTCCGGTATTACGGAAAGCTAAAAATTATAAGGGCTACTACGATCACAACCCGTTCCCTGGTGACGGAAGGGTATATACGGACCACCACCGCCAGCGACAACAATCCGCACGGGCTGCTGATCGAACGCTGGAAGATATTGGAAAACCGGGATATCAACCTTCAAAAACGATAGCCATGTTCCGACTATTCCGGAAAAAAACGAAGCCTGCCGGCCAGGTAATCCCCATAACAGGCAAAGTCGGTGGAATCCTGGCAGAAGCTATCCGAAAGATCCAAACGCGCTTTGCTACGACCTTAAGTGAAAAGGAAAGACAGCTAACCATCCGGCAAAAGAAAATGGCTTTATGGATCTTTTGTATCGGTATGAGCGGACTATCTGGCTACTGGATATATGAAGGGATGTTTTCTACGTTCCCGGATAACCCCGGCTTCTTAAAACACCAGGCCATTACCTCCCCCAAAAAAACGGACTTGCCGGATTCTCTCAACCTGCAACTATTAAAACAATTTCAACAGGAACGGGCGACAAAAGATAGCCTGACGGATTCAGTAAAACGATAAACTTATTTTATGGCACAACCATCCATTAGAACGAAAAAGCAAAAAATATTGATCCTGCTGCCGGTATTTTTGATCGGTGTAGCCGGGCTGATTTTTGCAGCAGTGAACATCGGGAAGAAAAAGACCCCGGTAGCCACCACAAAATCACAAACGAAAAGCGCCTTTAATACCAAATTGCCGTCTCCTGACCTGCCGGTAAAGGAGAAAAACAAGCTGGAAATTTATATGGAAGCTGCCAAGGATTCCGCAAGGAAGAAAGCGGAATGGGAAAAAGACCCCAATAACAAGCGCATGTACGACCCCGGCCCTACGGTAACAGCTAAGCCCGCTAAAATCCGGCCACGGCTCCGGTCTGAATTACCAGGAACGCCGCTTTTGTCCGCCGAGAGCGCCGATCCCAATGTAAACAAGGTCAATGACCGCCTGCAAAAGCTATATGCCGCGCTGAACCAGATGGGCACCGGCCAAAAGCAGGGTAAAACCCCTGCGGAAGTTGCTGCCAATCTACCGGCAACTAATCCCGAGGCAGAGCGACTGGAAAAATTGTTACAGCAATCCCGGACGCCTGACACCACGACCGATCCGAATCTGGCAAGGGTGGAAAAGGTGTTGGATAAAGTATTGGAAATTCAGCATCCGGAACGAGCAAAGGAAAGGTTGGCAAACGACACGGCGGCGGCAAAACCAACCGTATATACCGTGACCACGAATGAAAAAGAGGCCCTCGCAGCGGAGACTGGCTATACTGACACCGAAAGATCGGGACCCAATGCTTTTTATGGTCTGGGGCAGGAACCGGATAATGACACCGAAAAGAGTTCTTCCACCATTCAGGCCGAGGTCCAGGAAACACAGACCCTCCAAAACGGGTCTACCATTAAGCTGCGACTATTGCAGGATATATTCATAGCCGGTCACCGGATACCCACCAATAACTTCATCTACGGAACCTGTACCGTGAACAGCGAACGCCTACATGTACAGTTGACCAGCGCCGTATGCGAAAATGAAATTTATCCCATTTCCTTAAAAGTCTATGACATTGACGGCCTGGAAGGGATTTTCGTACCGGGAGCGATCACCCGTGACGTGACCAAAGAGGGGATCAGCCAGGGAATCGGCGGCATGGGTATTACCTCCCTTGATCCTTCCCTGGGAGCGCAGGCAGCGGCGGCAGGCATCGAGACGGCCAAAAGCTTGTTGAGCAAAAAAATAAGGGCCGTGGTGGTCACGGTCAAAGCAGGCCACCGGGTATTGTTGGAAAATCCCCGGACAAGTCATTGATGCAGCAAACATTTCTCACCATATAAAATTATGCAAGATGAAAAAGATAGCCTATAGTAGCTTATTCCTGGTAATGATAACAATTACCGCATTCAGCCAACCAGTCACCACCGTTTTACCGACCACCGCCGCCATTATTCACTATAAATTATCCGTAGGGTATAATACAACCACCGTATTGATCTTTCCAGCCACGGTAAAACAGGCCGACCGGGGAGAAAGAGACCTATTAGCTCAAAAACAACCCGGCGTGGAAAATGTCCTAAAGGTAAAAGCTGCCCGGAAAGACTTTGCACCGACCAACCTGCATGTATTTACGGCGGATGGTAGGATCTATGCTTTTGATGTGACCTATACGGCTGACCCACCTCAAACTACCTATGACCTATCCGCAATGGATACTGTCAAAACCACTACCAATCAGAAAGATTTAATTGAATACTCCCAAAAGGAGGTAAACAAGGAAGAATTGGCCACCAATGCGGAAAAAGCGCGACAGCTAAAGCCATTCTTATCCACGACTACACGTAAATATCGAATGAAATTGCAACTACAGGCCATTTGTCGCCTGGACGATTTGTTGTTCTTCAGCATTGATATCGCCAATCGATCAAATTTGCCGTATGATATTGATTTTGTCAGGTTATATATCCGGGATATGGGGAAAATGAGGCGATCTTCCATACAACAGCGGGAAATAGCGCCTGTCTATAAAGACTCCGTTTCCATAATTCCGGGAAATGCATCGCTTAAGTGGGTGGTCGCCGTTCCGAAATTTACGATACCCGATCACCGAAAGTTCGTCCTGGAGGTGTATGAGCGGGGTGGTGGCCGTCATTTGATGCTAGAAGTAAAAAACCGGCAGCTATTCCAGGCGAGGGCTTTGCATTAAATGATCAGGGACGATATAACTAGGGAATGATGATATACCGACTTGTTCCAACTGGATATTGGGCATGCTTCGTATATATGATGGCAGGAAGAGCAGTTGTACTTGGCCAATCACAGAGTGCATTTGATCCGATTAATCAGGAAAATAGTGGAGAGAGTTGCTTGTTATGCCCGCAAAATATTGATATTTAATATTTTATAAAAAAATTAGCCGCTTATCTCAATCCCCTTTCTTTTTCCCAAAATACCGTGATTTCACGGTTGCGTAGATCAACTTCGCTTGCTACTTTCAACCCCAGCTACGAGTATAAATATTTTGATTTATTAAATAACAATACAAATTGCAACTATTTCAATTGCATGCCAAAAATAATCTCCCGGAAAGGATTGCCAAGATATAACCATGGATAACTTATTCTCTTTTTCATACAAGTTATCGTATTAGAAGGCTCATAAATTACCTAAACTAAAAAAATTAAAATGCCTGGTTTTCAGACCCCCATCACTATTCACAATGCAATTGAGAGAATAAAGCATAACGAGTTTTTGCTACCTGCATTTCAAAGGGAATTTGTGTGGAAAAGTGACCAAATTGAAAAATTATTTGATTCCCTTATGCAAGGATATCCTATTAGTTCAATGCTTTTTTGGAAAGTTAAAGGAAGTACGAAAGCGGATTTTCGGTTCTACCAATTCCTGAAAAAATATATAGAAACTTACAGTACGCACAATGACCTGCAATCTACTGATGGTGTAAATGATTTTCATGCGATACTCGATGGACAACAGCGTCTTACTGCTTTATATATAGGGTTGTGTGGCAGTTATGCTTACAGAGAATACGGGAAATGGAAGGCATACAGTGAGTCTAGCTATCCCACAAGGCATTTATATCTGAATATCTCCAAGATTTTGCTTCAGGATGAGAGTGACAAAAAGTACCAATTTAGCCTATTAAATAAAGCGGATACCCTTGAAAATGATATCTATCTTTTAAATAATGAGAAGTGGTTTAGGGTAGGTGCTGTTTTGTCATTGCACAAAGAAGATAACCTTGATGAGTTTTCTGAAATTAATCAATTATCCAGGGACGAGAAAAAACTGGTTAAACATTTGGAAAGGATTGTACACAATGAGTATATTATTAATTACTATGAAGAAGATGAGCAAATTCCTGATAAGGCTGTTAATATATTCGTTAGAATAAATTCCGGGGGTACTTATTTAAGTTTTTCAGATATTTTATTTTCAATTACTATCGCTAGTTGGAAGGAAAAAGATGCGAGGACAGAAATTAACGGGTTAGTAGATAGTATCAGGGAAAAGGGTTTTAATATTGATAAGGATTATGTCTTGAAATCTTTTTTGTATTTGTTTCATAATGATGTAAGGTTTAAGATCAAAAGTTTTACAAATGAGTTTATTGGGAATATTGAAACTAATTGGGAATCTATTAGAAATGCAATCTTAAGCTTATTCGATTTAATAAAAACATTTGGATTAAACGATTACACCCTCACTACTAATAATGCAACACTACCAGTTCTCTATTATATGTATCACAATAATATCTATCGGGATTTCTCTACAAAGATTTCATTTGAGGATGATAGAAAAACAATTCGAAAATGGTTATATGCAATACTGGTAAGAAGGACTTTTGGAGGTCAAACGGATTCTGTGCTTGTGCAATCAAGAAAGGCTTTTACACAGGATATTGATTCTAAAAAAATTAAAACGACTGGAATTTTTCCATCAGATGAAATTAACAAAGAGATTAAAAAATTAACTGAAATTGGAGATGACTTTATAGATGAGTTGTTATTAACACAAAAAGACTCGAAATATAGTTTTCCGATTTTGGCTTTATTGTACCCAAATTTAGATTATAAAAATAATAATTTTCACCAGGATCATTTACATCCGGCTATTCAATTTGATTTGCTAAATGATGAAGATAAAAAGGCTTTTGGATGGCAATATTATAATTCGATTTTAAACTTGCAGATGTTAGACGCAAATGAAAATATGTCGAAAAATGGCGCGGATCTGAAATCTTGGGTTGAGAAGGAAATTAACACTTCTGATGGCAGCCGATTTCTCAAAAATCAACTAATACCATCAAATGTAAGTCTTGAATTGTCAAATTTTAAGCAATACATTGATGCTAGAAGGAAGTTGTTAATTGACGAACTGAAACGTATTCTCAATTGAATACCTGATTAGTGCAAATGTAGTAGATGTTTTGAATTGGCAATTGCGTGAACGGGATATTAAAAATCATTTTGAAGCCACTATTTAAATCCATCGAAAATATTGATTACTGGAGATTATGCACAAGAGAGCACATCGAAATTCTTATTTCCTACTCCTGCCGTCTACATATGGCAAATAAAACAAATGTGTAATAATTGAAGGTCATAATTTCCAATGTAATAAACATTTTTATTCTATATTTGACCAATTTAGACAAGTCAAAAGGGATCAAGTGAATTCATTAGGAGAAAAACTTAGAAATCTCAGAGAAAATCAGGGGCTTTTACTTAGGCAGGCAGCAGCATTTGTGGAGGTGGATACCGCATTTTTAAGTAAGGTGGAACGAGGAGAAAAAAAGGCAAGCCGGGATCAGGTTATAAAATTGGCTGATTTTTTAAATGCAGATAAAGAACAGCTTCTCATATTCTGGCTTTGCGACAAAATAATTGCCACTATTGATAAAGATCCTTTGGGAGAGTTGGCACTGAATTTAGCGCTTAAAAAAACAACAGGTAGGAAATGAATTTAACCCCTTTTCATGCAAAGTACTTTGCTTATGAGCTTACTAAGAAAAGTTCGTCTGAAAGTATGCAAAAATTAGCATCTGCTTTGGTCGATGCACAGGTTGACTTGAACCCTCACCAGGTAGAGGCGGCTTTATTCGCGTTTCATTCTCCACTTTCTAAGGGAGCTATTTTAGCAGATGAAGTAGGCTTGGGAAAAACCATTGAAGCAGCGTTAGTAATATCTCAAAAATGGGCGGAAAGAAAACGTAAAATCTTAATTATCACACCTGCCAATCTCCGTAAACAATGGAGCCAGGAATTACAAGATAAATTTTTTTTATCGTCAGTTATTCTGGAAGCGAAATCATTTAATGAATTTATTAAAAAAGGTAAACTTAATCCTTTTGACCAACCACAGATAGTTCTTTGTTCTTATCAATTTGCGAGAACAAAAGAAGCATATCTAAAAGATATTCGTTGGGATTTAGCAGTTATAGATGAGGCCCACAGGCTGCGAAATGTATACAAGGCAAGCAATAAGATTGCAAGCTCAATAAAAACGTCATTAGATGAAACGCCTAAAATTTTGCTTACAGCTACTCCATTGCAAAATTCATTATTAGAATTGTATGGGTTGGTTAGTATCATTGATGACTATTCTTTTGGTGATATAAAAAGTTTTAAGGCTCAATACAGCAGGGTAACAAGTACAGCCGATGCAGATGCTTTTACTGAATTAAAAGAAAGGCTTAAGCCGATTTGTAAACGAACGCTTCGAAGGCAAGTATTAGAATATATACGCTATACCAATCGTATTGCCCTTGTAGAAGAATTTTATCCCACAGAAGAAGAACAAAAACTATACGATTTAGTCACAGACTATTTACAAACTGAGGATTTATATGCGCTTCCAAAAGGACAGCGTAAACTAATGACGCTGATACTTCGAAGGCTATTAGCATCATCCACCTTTGCCATTTCAGGTACATTAGAAGCATTGGCAAATAAATTAGAAAACATAATTGTTAAAAGCATCGAGAATCATATTGAAGAAAATCTGGCAGATAATTTCGAGACATACGATGAATTAAAAGATGAGTGGGAAGACGATGAAGAAGAATCAAATCAGGAGAAAACATTTACTAAAACTGAAATTGAAAATATTAAATCTGAAATAGCATCCCTTAAGGAATTTGAGATACTTGCAAAATCAATTGAAAAAAATTCTAAAGGTGAAAAACTATTTACGGCACTTGAAAATGGGTTTAAAGAAATGGAAAGATTAAAAGCTCCCAGAAAGGCTATAATCTTTACAGAGAGCACCAGAACTCAGCTTTATTTACGTAATATCTTAGAGGCAAGAGGGTTTGCGGATAAAGTGGTTTTATTCAATGGCGCAAATACTGATACAAAATCAAGAGAAATCTATTCTGCTTGGATTGAAAAGCATAAAGATACTGATCGAATTACGGGTTCTCGTTCCGCAGATATGCGAGCAGCATTAGTTGATTACTTTCGAGATGAAGCTACAATTATGATCGCCACCGAAGCAGCAGCCGAAGGTATCAACCTGCAGTTCTGTTCATTAATTATAAACTACGACATGCCTTGGAATCCTCAGCGGATAGAACAACGTATAGGTCGATGCCATCGATACGGACAAAAGCACGATGTTGTAGTAGTGAATTTTCTAAACAAGGCTAATGCCGCAGATGTTAGGGTTTATGAATTATTAAGGGATAAATTCCAACTTTTTAATGGAGTATTTGGCGCAAGTGATGAAGTGTTAGGCAGCATTGAGAATGGAGTCGATTTTGAGAAGAGAATTGCAAAGATATACCAGGATTGCAGAACACACGAGCAGATAGAGATTGCATTTAATGAATTGCAAGCTGATTTGGAAGGTAATATTTCCAATGCAATGCAGCAAACAAGACAACAATTGCTTGAAAACTTTGATGAAGAAGTGCATGAAAAGTTGCGTATAAATTTGCAAGAAAGCAAAGAATATCTTTCTCGTTACGAAGCATGGCTCTGGAACATTACAAAATACTATTTGAATCAGGATGCAGAATTTTCGGTAGATGAATATTCTTTTGCTTTAAACCGAAACCCCTTTCCTGAAACAATAATTCATTCGGGCCCCTATCGTATTGGCAAGCATATTGACGAAGCAAACATTTATCGAATTGGCCACCCATTGGCGCAAAGAATAATAGAAGATTGCAAATCTGCCAAATTGGAGCAATATGAATTGGCTTTTGACTATACTAATTTTGGAAAAAAAATAACAACTATTGAAAATTTAGTAGGTCAATCTGGATATATGATTGGCAATGTATTAAGCATTAGTTCTTTTGAAGAAGAAGAATTTGTACTACTCCATGCGGTAACTGAGAAGGAAGCGGTAATTGATAAAGAGCAATGCGAAAGGTTCTTTTCATTGCCTGCAGTTGTTAATGAGATTAAGCAGGAGATCCCTCCAATTACATATGCGTTATTAAATGGCGCAATTTCGTTAGAGCGAAACAACATTATTGACAAAATAGGAAAACGTAATGCAAGTTATTTTGAAAACGAATTAGACAAACTTGATAATTGGGGTGAAGACAGAAGAAATTCATTAAAAGTTGCTTTAAAAGAGCTCGACCTGCAAATAAAGGATATTAAGAAGCAGGCTCGGCTTGCCCCTAACTTGCCCGACAAATTAAAGTTAGAAAAAGAACGTAAAAAATTAGAAGCAGATAGAGATATTTCTTGGAAAGAATATGATGGTGCAGCAAAAGAAATTGAGCAGAATAAAGATGAACTAATTAATAAAGTAGAGAAACGTTTAAAACAGGTTTTAAAAGAAGATCAGCTTTTTTTATTTAAGTGGAAATTAATTTAATAATAGCAAAATGAACAACATAAACGAAATACTAGCAGCGCAAATAGTTGAGAAGCTAAAGGCCGAAAAACTAATCAATGCTAACGACACGAAATTAGTTTCTAAATTATCCAATGGCAGTATGAAAGACGCTGACTGGAAAATAGCATTGGAAGAAATTATTAATACTCAAAAAGTAAGAAAATCCAGTAAAAAATGAAACTCCTTAGCCTATACATAAAGTCGTTTCGCGGTGCTACCCAGCCAGTTACTGTTGAATTTGACCGCAGCAAAAAAATTACCATGTTGTTTTCTGAAAACGGCAATGGGAAATCAACTATTGCTGACGCATTAATATGCTTATGTACAGACAAGATGGGTTCGTTGGATGATAAATCTTCCATTGACAAATCATTTTTAAAATCTTTGGGCACTGGAAGTGGAGAAACAAAAATCACATTAAATACTGATGCAGGTGGTTTTTCTACTTCAATTTCTGGCTCCGCTAAAACCTTTACGAAAAACCCTGCTACAGGCCAGCCTTTCTTAAAATTTCTTAGAAGAAGTCAGATTGTTAATTTAATAAATTCACAGGCATCTGATAGGTACACCGCATTAAAAGATTATTTGGATGTTTCAAATATTTATAGTGGGGAGGAAGCATTACGGAAGGCATTGCGTGAAGTAGAGAGGGATTTGGACAATTCAGCAAGCACCTTACAAAGTGCTATTGATACCTTGGAAAAGTGTTGGAAAGAAGAAGGTAGCCCTGACGTAGATATGTTGGGGTGGGCAAAAAAACAAACTGAAGTTGATTTAAGCAAAGAGGAAAGCGCATACAGAGTTTTAGCCGAATTAGTGGCACAATGGCAGACAATCGGAAACAAACAAAAGGAAATAAATCAGCACCAAGCATTAGTTACAACATCGGAAAAAAACAAACAAGATTTTTCCGCAATCCTAAAAAAACTTGAAGCATCAAGTAAAAAGAACGCTCCTGCACTCCTTACTTTATTGCAAGAGGCTAAAACTTATATTTCTGCACAAGTAACAATAGATAAATGCCCAGTTTGTGAAAACGGAATTGTAAAGACAACAGTTATGACTTCTCTGGATGCACAAATAAAGTCAATGTCCTCTTTACAGAAAGCAACTAAAGACTTGGACGCTGCCACAAAAACCTATGATAGGAATGTAGTAATACTCAACACGTCTATTGGAAGTATCAATACTCTTTTATTAAAATATAAGGATTCTATTAGTAAGTATGTGTCTAAGGTACCTGAAATAGCTCCTTTTGTAAATGGGATTAAAACAGATCCGAGTGTTAATTATAATTTATATGTAGACTGTTACACTCAATTGCAAACTTTATATGTGAGGATAGAGACAAGCGCCGTTAAAAAGAAAAAATCCATTGACCAGCATACCTTAATAAAAAATCAATACAATAATATAATACAAAATGCAGAAAAGGCTGAGAAGTTGACAGCATTAAAATCAGCTACTAGCAGGGCATTAGTTATTGTCGAAACAGCAAGAAAGGAATTCTACGACAATGAATTGCTCTCTATCTCAAGTGAAGTAGAACAAATGTACCAAAAGATACATCCGGCTGAAGGACTAGGGGGCATAAAGCTATTCTTAAACCCGAAATTTAAAAACTCATTAGAATTACAAGCGAACTTTCACACAGAGCAAGGTATAACACCGCAATCGGTTTACAGTGAATCGCATTTAGATACCTTGGGGATATGTATATTTCTTGCGTTAGCGAAAAAATATAGTGATGGTAACAATGTTCTTATATTGGACGATGTAGTAATGTCGGTAGATGAAAACCACCTTGACAGATTCATTCAATTATTGCACGATGAAGCTATCAATTTTTCACACATCCTTGTTACCACACATTATCGTCCGTGGAAAGACCGATATAAAAATAACCGAGCCCCAGCCAGTAACGTGCATTTTATCGAGTTAAGAACATGGTCAAGACAAAATGGGATAAGAGTTTTTAACGGTCGCATAGCATTGGATGAGCTTAGGCAAATGTTGAATGATACAGGAAATTTTCATAGAGAAAATATCTCAGCAGCCTCGGGCAGAATTCTTGAAAACATTCTTGATTTTTTGACTATAAAATTCAATTGCAGAGTTCCTAGAAAACCAAAGAATGATTATCAACTTGGTGAGTTATTAGATGGTCTTTCAAAAGACTTGTTGAAAAACTTCAAAGTTGAGCATTTTGAAAAAGATATAAACGGCAAATATTCATCTGTTCTTAAACAGGTTGATTTAAAGCCACTAATTGATAAGCTGAAAATGCTAAAAGCAGTTAGAAACCAAGTTGGAGCGCATTATAACTTTGACGGCTCATTAGTAAATGACGGAGATGTTGAAGAATTTGGTAATGCAACTGTTGAATTTGCGGAGTTACTTATTTGCCCTGAATGCGGTGCATTGCCCGACAGGAATAAATCGGGCTCTTATTGGGAAACTAAAACGGGTTCAATAAAACTGTATCCCTTAATTGAACCATAATAAAATAACATAAAGCAATGGAAGCAATACAAAAGTTGGAATTAACTTCGATGAATATGAAAGAGGAGCAACTGCAAAAGCTAAAATGTCTATTTCCGGAGGTGTTTACTGAGGGATTAAATGTAGATTGGGAGAAGTTGCGTCTAACATTAGGGGATGATACTATTGATCCAGGCAAAGAACGGTATGGTATGAATTGGCCAGGTAAGGTAGATTGTTTTAAAACCATACAGCAACCTAGTATCGGTACTCTTAATCCATCGAGAGATGAGAGCCTGGAATTTGATACAACTAGCAATATATTTATAGAAGGGGACAACCTTGAAGTTTTAAAGCTGTTACAGAAAAGTTATTTGGGCAAAATAAAAATGATTTATATTGACCCGCCATATAACACAGGGAATGATTTTATATATCCGGATAACTACGCTGAAAATCTTTCGACCTACTTGCAATATACTGGGCAGATAGATTCCGAAGGTAGGAAGTTTTCCACAAATACGGACACTGACGGACGGTTTCACAGCAAGTGGATGAACATGATGTATCCTCGGCTATTCCTAGCAAAGAACCTTTTGACGGATGATGGTGTGATTTTCATTTCTATTGATGATGCAGAAGTAACTAATCTGCGAAAAATATGTGAGGAGATTTTTGGCGAAGAAAATTTTGTTGCACAACTTGTTTGGGAGAGAGGCAGAAAAAATGACGCCAAGCTTTTTTCGATCGGGCACGAGTATGTTATAGTATTTATGAAGTCTAAAAATTCAGAAGTTATTTGGCGTGAAGAAAAGCCAGGATCAAAAGGGATTCTCGATGAGTACAAGCGCTTAAAGGGTATTTATCAATGCAATTATCTAGCCATTGAAGAGGGGATAAGGGCATTCTATTCGGATATTGCCAAAAATGATAAGTTAAATCCCTCTTTAAAACATCGGAGATACAACCATGTGGATAAGAACGGAATATGGAGAGACGGCGACATATCTTGGCCGAGCCCAAACGGACCAAGATATGTTGTGCTTCATCCTATTACCAAGCAACCATGTAAAGTTCCGGATACAGGTTGGCGCTTTGCTACATTGGAAAAATTTGAGCTATATCTTCAAAACGGATTTATTGAGTTTCGTAAAGATCACACCGAACCTCCAATATTAAAGCGGTATCTAAACTTTGTGTCTACAGACTTCGACCCAGATAGCAGGCGAAAGTCATCGCAAAACGAAGGAAATGAAGAGAGTAACGTTCAGGTAATGCCAAGCGTATTCTATAAAAGTGCTCAGCCGATTGTTACTCAGTTACGAACGCTCATGGGAAATGATATCTTTCCTAACCCGAAAGACCCTGACTTAATTGGCAGATGGATATCTTATGTCACTGGGAAAGATGATATTGTTCTTGATTTTTTTGCTGGCTCCGCAACTACTGCCCAAGCGGTTTTAGACCTTAACTTCAAAGATGGTGGAAACCGAAAATTTATCTGTGTTCAAATACCAGAGCCTACGGGTGAAAATAGCGATGCCGCAAAAGCGGGTTTCAAAAATATAGCAGAGTTTAGCAGAGAGCGTATAAGGCGATCTATTAAGGAAGTTGAGAGCAATAACGATAAAGGTGGATTGTTGTTTCGAAACGAAAAGGCGGCGCAGGATTTGGGCTTCAAATCTTTTTATCTCGCCCAGTCAAATTTCAAAATATGGGATGCGTCTATTGAAAAACAGGCGGAGGCTATACAACAAGCATTGTTTGATCATGTTGAGCATGTATCTCCCGGATCGAAGCACGAAGCGATTCTTTATGAGTTACTTCTGAAATCCGGTTTTGAGTTGACAATAAAAATCAACGAAGTTGAATTGGCCGGCTTAACGGTTTATAGCATTTCAGATGGTGAATTGCTAATTTGCCTGGAGAAGCAACTTACTAGCGAGGTTATTAAAGCCATCGCTGAAAAGCAACCTTCAAGGGTGATATGCCTTGATGAGGGTTTCAGTGGGAAAGAAGCGGATGCGCTCAAGACAAATGCGGTACAAATAATGAAGAGCAAAGGCGTATTGAACTTTAGAACTGTTTAGAATGAAGATAAAATTTGATAGTACACAACCTTATCAGCAAACGGCTGTAAGCAGCTTTGTTGATCTGTTCGATGGGCAGCCATTGAACAAAGGGGATTATTCGGTGGAGATAAACTCCGCCATCGAAGATGGGCAAACAAGCATATTCCAGGCCGAGTTAGGAATAGGCAATAACCTTTTACTTAACAACGAGGCGATATACAAAAACCTAACCACCATACAAGATAGGAACGACCTTGATTGCACCAGTAAAGGAGAATTTGAAAAGAACGGTTTGAATTTCTCAGTTGAGATGGAAACCGGCACAGGCAAGACTTATGTTTATCTTCGCACCATTTTTGAACTCGGTCAGAAATATGGGTTCAAAAAGTTTATCATTGTTGTACCAAGTGTTGCTATTCGTGAGGGTACGGTAAAGACCATTGATATTACAAGAGACCATTTCAAGGCACTATATAACAATATTGAATTCTCAAGTTTTGTTTATGATAGTAAGAAAACAAGCCGCTTAAGGCAGTTTGCAATGAGTAACCAGTTGCAGATAATGGTGATTAATATTGACGCATTCAATAAAGACACAAATATATTCAACCAGGAAAGGAACCTGCTGAATGGATACAGCCCGAGAGATTTTATCAATGCAGTAAGGCCAATAGTGATAATAGATGAGCCGCAAAGTGTTGACAATACCCCTAAGGCACAGGATGCTATCACCTCTCTGAACCCGTTATGCATATTTAGATACTCGGCTACACACAAAAATCTTTATAATCTTGTATATAAACTTGACCCTGTTAAAGCTTACGAGCTGAGGTTGGTGAAGCAGATAGTTGTTGCTTCCGTGGTGGGGGCAAATGCGCAGAATGATGCATATGTGAAACTGCTCCAGGTTGACAATAAGAAATCCATCCGTGCGAAGATCAGGATACAGGTGCAGGCAGCCGCGAAGGTAAAGGATAAAGACATTTGGGTTAAGCAATACGCAGATCTTTTTGAGCTTTCCAATGAACGGCAGGCATATAAAAACGGTTTTGAGGTGCTTGATATAAGCGCTGAGCCGGGTAATGAGTTCGTGGATTTTACAACCGGAAGGTTATATCTCGGACAGGAAAGAGGGGGTATCAAAAATGACCTTACAGAAATACAGATAAGGAACACCATAAAGAAGCATCTTGATAAGGAATTGCAGTTAAAAGGACAAGGAATAAAAGTGTTGAGCCTTTTCTTTATAGATAAAGTAGCAAATTATCGAGTTTATGATGAAGAAGGCAAATCGCAGCCTGGAAAATTCGCTAAGATGTTCGAGCAGCATCACAATGACCTTATAAAAATGCAGCAATACAAGGGACTGGATATATTTCCTGTTGGGACGATACATGATGGTTATTTCTCGAAGGACAAGAAGGGCATATTCAGAGACACAAGTGGAACAACGCAGGCGGATGATGATATCTACGCGAAGATAATGCGCAACAAGGAGCAATTGTTGTCAATGGAAGAGCCTTTAAAATTCATATTTTCACACTCTGCACTTAGAGAGGGTTGGGATAACCCGAACGTGTTCCAAATATGTACCCTGAATGAAAGTCACTCCACCGTTAAGAAAAGACAAGAAATAGGGCGTGGATTGCGCCTGCCGGTCAACCAAAATGGAGAAAGAGTGTTTGATGATAACATCAACAAACTCACCATAGTAGCAAATGAGAGTTATGATGAATTTGCGTCAAAACTACAGACTGAATATGAAGAGGATTGTGGTGTTACTTTCGGTAAAGTTCCTAAGTTTGGCTTTGCAAAGATCGTTAGGATAGTCGATAATGAGGAAACTGAACTTGGTAAGGATTCGTCTGTGATAATATGGAATGAACTTCTTGAAAAGGAGTTCATTGATAAAGGAGGCAAGATACAACCAGCTTTCAGCCCCTCAAAAGATGGTTTCCAATTGGGTCTTTCAGAAGATCTGCAAGGGGTGGAGGCGGATATCATCAGCATATTGCAATCATACCAGCTTGAAAGGCATATTAAGAAGGATGAGGAACCTAAGAGGCTTAAATTAAACAAGCAAATATTTCTTGACCCTGAATTTGAATCCTTATGGAATAGAATAAAACAGAGAACCACATATCAGGTAGATTATTCTACCGGAGAATTGGTGGATAATTGTATTAAGTCTATTAAAAAAATGGGAAGGATAGAACCCGTAAAAGTTTCATATAGGGAGGATATTGTGAATGTGGAATTGAAGGGTATCACGACCACTAACATCAGGGGAAATGAGATAAAGCTTCAATATTCCGGTGGTTTGCCTGATATAATAGCTTATCTGCAAAAGCAGACGGAGTTAACCCGAAGGACGCTGGTCGATATTATTGTAATGTGTGGAAGAATTGAGGAGTTTGCCATCAATCCTCAAAAATTTATGGATGAAGTTTCTTCCATCATCAGCCGTGAGTTGCATAAATTGATGATAGATGGTATCAAATATGAGAAGCTGACCATCGGCCAGATAGAATGGAGTATGCAGTTATTCAGGGAAGATGAGCTTAAGGAATACTTTGAGCAATGTATTGCTATAAATAAATCTGTTTTTGATAGGGTTATATATAACAGTGAAGTAGAGAGGCGATTTGCAGAAGAGTTGGATAAAAGGCAAGATATTAAACTGTTTGTCAAACTGCCTAACTGGTTTCGAGTCGAAACCCCAATTGGGGAATATAACCCTGACTGGGCGATTGTTAAACATTTCGATGAGACCATCTATTTAGTCAGAGAAACGAAGAGTACTAAGGATTTTGAGAAATTGCGAAACGCGGAAGCTGATAAAGTTAGATGTGGCCGAAAGCATTTTGAAGCGCTTGGTGCAAATTTTGATGTGATAACGTCTTCGACTGAAATATAGACCGAATTTAATAGCAGCAATTCGACTGACAACCTTTACTTATGGCAGAGTTTAACTTATTTAAAATAATTAAAGAAGGGACAAAAGCTGTTCCGGCCACAAAATATGCAGTTGGTGTAGCAGGTCTTATTGCGATTGTAGCTTTGATAGCATCCTTTAAAATTGATTTACGAATCGCTTTATGGGGTACTATAGTTCTTTTTGGTCTAATGATACTTCTTGTACTCTTCGCCAAGCTATCACAAACAGCATCTGAAGATTTCAAGACGCCAGTAAGGGTATTAATGTGGTCTTTTACTATAGTATTTATTAGCATTTCTATATTATTAACATCCTCAGTTTTTTTTAAAGTCCCCATTGATTTGCAATTTATTTTGGTTGGTAACCATGTAAAAAGTGATGAAAAAAAAGTAATCTCAGTATCCAATGTACAAAACGATTCTACAGAGAAAGAAACACTTTATAAACAAGGCTTCAGGGTAAATTATATGAGATTATTTGGAGCTGGTGGAGTACCCTCATTAATGCGAATCATTGAATCAAAATTTGGTATTGTCAAAAATACAAACCATTCAGGCTATTATATCAAGGGCTTGAAGAATAATGGTTTTGTCTCGGATAACCTCGCAAACTTTTGGATAGACAAATGGGAATACAAAAATGCAATGCCAATTGAGACAAAACTATGGGAACAGTTTTCAGGAAAAGTTCAACTTGGCTTTGATATATATTGGACAGCCTTATCTCCAAAAATAGAAGATATTATGGCTTATGCTAAATATGATGGTAATGAAATGGGCGATTGGGATGATGATCTTCCAGCCAAAGTGCGTCTAAAAATAGAGAAATATGTTGATTCTTTTAATAGAAAAAATATTATTCCTTATGAAGAATCTTATGAAAAAATTGGACTTCAATCAAATGACATTGGATACCTTTTTATAATAATTACGAACTCGATGGATTCCGAAATATCCGAGATAGGTTTCATAGCTAAGGAGTTTAATAACAATTTGACTATTCAAAAAAAAAATTATTTACTCTTTGAAAGCAAATCAAATCCACGATATTTTGCTTTAAATGACGATAGCATTCGAAATTCAAAAAAATATACGATGGATACATTGATGCTTGCATCTTTAGAGCCTCAAAAATCAATTATCTGGTTCCTCGGTGCTTATAAAAAAAAGGAGAACAGTTTACCTGACTTCTATTTGACTGATTTGCTTGTGCCGCAAAAAATAATGTTCAGAATTGGATCAACCCAATATTATGACACCATTAGACAACCATATGGCATAAAGGCTGCAAGATTATTTGTTCCTAATGGCTGGTATAGTCAATGATTATTTTGATGAGTATCCCTACGCTAAAATGCCTATCGGCATTTTACTCAATCTCGTTTGTCTGGTACATGCTAGGCGGCCATTTTTTCAATACTCATAGGAGGTACATTTACCTCAAGAGCGTTGATCTAAATAGTATGGCAAAATCTGAAACGTTTTCTCTTTATTCATTTTAATAAAGACCGTAAATTATCAAGACTAGGCAATTTAGTCATTCTGTATTAGTAATATTTCCACAAAAAAAAGGCAAAAAGCGGCGCTAAGGTAAAACCTGGAACGATTCGCGCTTCTTAAACGGTGCAGTGCATGTTTTCGGCGGCGGGTCCTGCACCAGCCCCACCAGTCGGTGGGGCATTTCTATTCCACAGCATTTACACGCGAATAAAAAATCAGGTTTTGTCCTGCGCCTTTCTTTTTTGCCCTTTTTTCTTTGTGAAAATTTTTGCCGAGAGGGGCACTAAAGGTCACATAAACCTGACTGTATGCAGCCTTTCACCTTAAAATGTCATCCCCCTGGCGCTGCCGCGCCCCCATCAGCATTTTTCATCCTGTCACGAGGTCGTCACACGGGCCGGCCGGCCTATTTGCCAAATCCAAATTGCTTTGTATTCATATGCGCCCCGCAGGATCTTACGGGCTATTATTGGTTAATCTATGCCCTTTGGCAAACCCGCCGGTTTCAACCCATTTTGCGGGGCACTTGCATTGAGTTCGCTCGTATTGCTGAGGTAAGACAATTGATCGCTGAAAATACCCTCCAATTAGAGCATATTGATAAGGTCGTTAGCAACCTGCAAAAGCTCCAGGCGCTGGAGAACAAGATCAAAAAGCAGCTGGGATTGATACAGGTAGCTCGCCGCAGCTTATTAAAAGCAGGCTAACAATGCCCCCAATGGTAGTCATTCATAACCATAAACCGGGGGCGCAGCCGGAAAAGGGGCGCATTATTTTTATGAAACACAATTTCGAAGAACGGAGGCAAAACCGCATCGATTACGCACAGGAACAGGCCGCTAAAAATGACCAAAAGGCCGACCAGTTGTACAATTCAGCCAAGAAAATGGCCGATTGTATCCCGATCGGCCAGCCGATCCTGGTCGGCCATCATTCAGAAAAACGGGACCGGAATTTCCGTAACAAAATTCATAACACCTTCGGCAAATCATTCGAGGCCCAGGGAAAGGCCAAATATTACGAGCAAAAGGCGGTAACAATAGAAAACAGCGAGGCCATTTTCTCCGATGATCCGCAGGCAATCGAAAAACTAAAAGAAAAACTGGTCAACCTGCAATCTTCGCAGGAATTCATGAAAGCCGCTAATAAATGTATTAGAAAGAAGGATAAAGGCGGCTTTTTAAAAATACCCCATGCCACGGAAAAAATGTGGGATCAACTCAATACGCCTGACCCGATGGGTAGGACAGGGTTTGCCGGGTATTCCTTACAGAACAACAATGCCGAAATGGCAAGGGTAAAGCAGCGTATTGCTTTACTTGAAAAGCAGGCGGTCCGGCAAACGACCGAAACAACTATAAACGGTGTGCGGTTGGTGGAAAATGTGGAAGCCAACCGGGTACAGCTCTTTTTTAATGGCAAGCCTGCCGAAGAGGTCAGGAAGCAGCTCAAATCAAACGGTTTTCGCTGGTGCCCCTCAGAGAATGCGTGGCAAAGGCATCTAAATAATTGGGGCGTGAGGATCGCCCGGGAGGTGCTGGAAAGTTTATAGACAAATGCAGGGTAGGGACCTGAAAACGCAGGTCCCTACTTATTAAATCACACAATCAAGCCTTTTTTATGAACCTGGATACTATGATAGCCGAAGCCTATGGGCATTTTCTACATGCCTGTTCTTATGAATTATACAAGAAAATTGTGTTCGCACATTACGCTAAAGATGAGCTGGATCTTCCGGAGGAAGAAATACCCAATTTTATTCGAAGTACGGAAATAGACGAGGAGGACGAAATAGATAGCCAGGAATTCGATCGATTTTATACTTGGTATTACATTAACTATGTATTACATACGCCCGTTACGGTCACCTTATACGACCCTGAGTGGGTAAGAATTTCGGGCAATTGATTTCTTAAAATCGACGCGAGTCGCCGGGCATGAAATATTATTATATTCTGCCAATGTTTGCGCTAAGAACTTTAGTATGTTATGCGGGTATTTGGTATCTTTGTCGTGTAATCGCTCTTTCAAAATCAGCCTAAAACGAGTTATTTTAACGGGGGGGCCTACTCAGGGACCTACCGGGTTTCCGGGAATAAAATAACTTGATTTCCAAAATATTGCGGCAATAGACCCGAATCCAATCCGGGTCACGAAGGGCACTTGAAAAGGTGCCCTTTTTTCGTTAAAAGGCTCGTCCGGAGCGGATTTCAGGCGATTTGATTACGAGCTTACGCTGCAGGTGGCCGATGACGGGATGGGGTATGACGCGGGCGCCGGTGTCGCCGGTAACGGACTGAACAATATGAAACAAAGGGCGGCGCAAATGAATGGTTCCGCGGTCATTATAAGTGGGCAGGGAAAGGGGACCACAGTACGGGTGTCCATAAGATCACATGATTAGGGGATGATCAGGGACCTGTTTTTAAATGAACTTTATATATTATGTCTGGGAAAGCAGGAGTGCTGATATACGAGGATAATAGCCAGCTTCGGGGCAGCATTGAAAAGCTGATCACCTTTTCAAAAGATTTTCTCTTGCTGGGCAGTTTTCCTAATGTCACCGATGTTGAAAGGCAGGTAAAGGAATTTTGCCCGGAGATCATACTCATGGATATCGAGATGCCGGGGGGTATCAACGGCATCGAAGCCGTGCGCAAGATACGCGTATTCAACAGTGCCGTACAGATCATTATGCTTACGGTCTTCGACGACAATAAGATCGTGCTGGATGCCATTACTTCCGGCACTTCCGGGTACCTGCTAAAAAAGAATATTTCCGAAAAGCTGTACGACGCGATGAACGAAGTGCTGACGGGCGGCGCGCCCATGAGCCCCAATGTGGCCAGGATGGTGATCGCCAGCATGCAGAAGAAGCCGGTCCCGGATGAGAATAAATACAAGCTTACACCGAGGGAAAAAGAGATATTGACCGGCCTTTCCGAAGGGACAAGCTATAAGACAATAGCCGCCCAGTATTTTGTGAGCATCGACACCATACGTAGCCATATCAAGAACATCTACCTCAAAATGCAGGTGCACAGTCAGCTCGAAGCCGTCACCCGTGCACGTAATGAAGGCATCATTCCTGAAATACCACATCATTAGGGGATAGTTCCACGCCCCGTCTTGCAGCATCTTTGTGGTGAACCTTCACTAAATTTTATATGAAAAAGATATTGCTCTTCGCTGCAGTGGCGATCCTGTTTGCCAATTCCTGTTCCAAAAGCAGCTCATCCCCCGGTGGCAACGGGGGGAATAACGGCGGCAATAATGGTGGGAACAACGGCGGCATCACTATCACTGGTATATCGCCGGCCAGGCCATACCCCGACGATGAGATCACGATCACCGGAACTGGATTTAATGCCGACAAGACCAAGGACACCCTTGAGTTCGGCCAGGTGAAAAATGGGAATTTCGGCGCCTGGCATGAAGGCTTGGAAGATCAATGGCCCAGCTTGTGTAAGGTGATCAGCGCTACAGCGACGCAACTTGTTGTCAAGTCGCTACAGCCCTTTAGTCTCGATTACAGGTCTTTTTCATATACATACAGCCAAGGCACTTCCGTTGCGGGGCTACAAATAAGGACCGGCGGTAAAAAAGCTGTAACGCCCGTCATTCCCTTTAAGCGGCTGCTCCTGTGTTCAGGGCTTAACAACCATGATCTTTTCAACGACGCTATCGGCAGACCATACGACTCTTTGATCTTCAGCGGGAAAGGATTTGCAAAGAACGGACTTTCCATATCCATCGATGGTAAACAGATTACAGATTTCAAGGTTGACAGTTTTCCTGAAGTCGGGAACATAAGCCTGCGACTGCCAAAATTATTCTTCGGGGAGCTGAACGACGAAACCATCATGGCGGATAAATCCGTAAAGGTCACCAACCCTGACGGCAAATCTTCTGAGAAGACCTTTCATTTCCTGGTTTCACCACAAATGAAGGTGTATGGCATGCAGTCTGAAAACCCCACCTATTCATTATCCTCAGGAGGGGTGGTAAAAGTATACGTGAGCGGAAAGGCGCTGAAGAACAATGCCGTAGTAAAAGTGGATGGATATAATTTACACACCCAGGCTAATTTGCCGGTAACCGGCTTCCAGGATGATGTAGTTCTCGAGTTTGGCGCCGGTTCATTGACGGTGGGAAACATCCAGGTCAGTATCGAGCTCGTCGGCCATTTGTACGGGGGCTGCAGTTTTCACGTGACTCAATAGGTGGGAGGGGGATGGGTATCCTCATCCTCCTTTAAAATCCAACGATCTTTTAATTTTGTCAAAGAATGCTCGCGGAGAGAATGTGCACGGAGTTTTACATTTCAGGGACGGATATAAAATGACCGATTCCTTGTACTTAGCGATTCGCCTAACATTCAGCAGTCTGGATAATGAGCAATTTAATACCACCCTTCCTACTTTAGATATCTATAATTCTGAGTATACTACAGTGTATTTATATCTAAAGGGACATAAACTTTGGTAGAGAATTGTTTGAGCTATTTATGCTCATAGAGATATTGCATTTGAGTTTGGTGCTTGGTTGAGTCCAGAATTCAAGCGCTATCTGATTAAAAAGTTCCAACGTTTGAAAGACGGGGAAGGCAATGCTAAAAGGCTGGAATGAAGTTTTCAAACAGTAAATTATGAAAAATATAATGGCGTTTCTACAGATATTTTTTCCCGAAATATTATAAACATAGCCCCGTGTCTGTGGCACTGGATGAACGGGAATATAAAGAACGTGATCTACAAGAACTTTTCTCCCGCAAAGATTGCTGCCTCACCCGCAATATTCCGCTCCAAAAACTGTATCACCGCCTGGATATTTCCCTGTGCATCAATTGGCAAGTCCGCCAGCGGGCGCAGCGTATCAATCAAGCTCTGGTAATCCTGGTTCGTACGGAAACGCTTCAGGAAAGTGTCAAACGAAGCAATCGGTGCCACCGGGTTCAGCAGGAGCATGACCAGCCCGAGATCGGCCCAGCCCCAAATATCGTCCCGTCCCTGCCGTACCTGTTCCAGGATGGCCCCGTAGGCTTTCTCAAGTTCCGTTTGCAAAAATGTCTTTTCAGGGCTGGGACCGCTTGCTGAACGGAGCCATTGCGGTTCATAAAAAATACGCACCACCAGCCGGTTCAGCAGGTTATAAGAGCTGGCCTTACTGCCCTCCCTTTCAAAAGCATAACCCTTATCATAACTCTGGTAAGAAAGCTGCAATAATTTTTTCTGTTCCGCCTCATCTTTCAGGGTAAAGGCCCAGCGGCGGTAAATACCGCCGATCTGCCCGCAGCAGTCCGCCAGTTCATCCGGTTGTCCGCCTGCCAGTTCAATGGCCTCAGTGAAGAGATCAATTGCAGCCTGGTAACGGTTCCGTTTCTTATAGATATTCGCCAGGTCCTTCAGCTGGATAAGGGTTGGAACCACTTCATCCTTCGACTGCCGTATTCTCAGTTCCTCGACAATGCTAAAGACCTCGTCCGCCTTCGCCCGGTAGGCGCTCTGCCGGTCTAGTGCCGCAACAACGGTAGTGCCTAAGCGAACAAGTTCAGCAACATTCTCCGGTTGGCTGTGATACAGATAGTACCAAGCCGCCAGCCACTGCTCGCAGATATATTGCTGGAGCACTTGGTTATACCCGCTGTTGGTCGAATATAAAATATTGTTCCTGCCTTCACCCTGCACGTCCCGCCCGATCGACCGCTCGATCTGCTGCTGGATCTGTTGGTGCGGCAGCGCACCTCTTTTTTCAAACGCCCAGTCAAAATGTTCCTCCGCCGTCACATAGATATTCGCCGGGTGCACCCTCGTTAACGCAATGGCTGCATACAGACCCGAAGGATGCCCGTTGATATAGTTAAAATAATCCTTGATGCCCACTGGGAACTTTTTCAGCACCGGGTCATACACATACGGCTCAAACAGTGCCTTCAACAACTCCTGCTGCGGCGTCAATCCCGCCGCCACTTCCTGTTTTGAGATCAGGTTTGCCGGGCTCGTCCCTGAAGCCGCCATTCGCACCCCCAGCTCGTAAAATACATTCGCCGCCCACTCCGTCCAGTCAATGATACAGCGCTTGCTCCAACGGATATGCTCATACAGGCTCTGCCCGACCAGCTGCGGCGAAGCAATGTCCCGCATCCGAACGATCGACGGCGTCAGCACGTAATTGGCGATCCACTGCCGGATAAAAAAATAATGTGGATACGATTTTTTAAAGGAACACAGCACCAATGTCTTCTCCCGGATGGCCGGGATATCAAAGATTACCGGGTTCCGGATCGCATCATACGCCGGCAGGTCCAGGTACGACGGGTTGATCCCCGACTGCGCCAGTCCCTCGGTCGTGGCCGCCTTGATCTTGTCCTTGGGAGTAATATACTCCACGTCTGACAGCGAGATCAGTTTGATCTCCTGTATATTAAACGGGAGGTCCGCCAGCTCGTTTTCATTGATCGAGGCCGTCGTCAGTACGATCGTGATGGCACGCCTTACGACAGCACGGATGCCCAGCAACAGCATAATCCCGGGCTGGAAACCTGTGGCATCAATATATAGGTAGGGCGCCCGGCACAACAGCCGCACAGCATGCAGCAGCTTGCCCGGGTTCTCCAGCAACGACCGCACCGGGATCACCATCAACTGGAAATCTTCGCCGAACAACTCCCCCAAACCCGACCGCAACGGCTCCAGCAACATCTCCTCATCCGACCCATCCCCCAGGATCATCACTGCCCACCGGTCACCCGTTGGGATCTCAAAAGCCTGCTCTTCGATCGCCGCCCGGAAACCCGCATCCCTCAGTAACTCATACGAAGGAATACCTTCCAGCCGCTCCTTAAAATTTGCCGGCACATTCTTGATGATCCCCACCAGCTTCCCTTCCACGAATACCGGAGCCCCCGAAATACCCCTCCAGTTTTCCGGGTCAGTCGGCGCTGCCGTCACAGTCAGGTCCAGGCGCATCACCTCCACCTGCCCGCCTCCCCCGCCAAAATACAACTGCCCATCCAGTCCGGCAGATTTATACGAAACCGATTCACCCTGCACATCGGCAAACGCTTTAGGGTATCCAACAGATTCCCATCGCTGATTCTGCGTGAACAGATTCGCTTGCCACTCCACGGCTGCTCCATCTAATGAAGTAATCGCATA